>Ga0209401_1000965_pt1 | contig 19291 bp, 20 predicted proteins | sample M_140807_MF_Meta_FD_187318 | JGI IMG/M metagenome (GOLD analysis project Ga0209401, IMG submission 187318) | Freshwater microbial communities from Lake Montjoie, Canada to study carbon cycling - M_140807_MF_MetaG (SPAdes) (version 2) | ecosystem: Environmental > Aquatic > Freshwater > Lake...
ACGCTTTGTTGGTTCAAGTCAATACTTAAACTATAAATGGATTTAAATAAAAAATTCATTATAAAATCCAATAACGTAGATTCAGAATCAATCCGATTTGTTTTATTATGATCGAATTGATTTTTTACGCCTAATATTTCGTTAGGGTCTTTACCACTTTCAACGCAATATTTTAAAGGGTAGTTACATACTATACCGCCGTCAATATAACATTTACCGTCAAAGCAAAGAGGAGTTACTAATATAGGAATACTACAGCTCATATGTAGTGCTTGAATTAACGACAAGTCTGGGTGCGTTAAATACGATATATCTTCCAATTTGAAATCATTTATTTCAAATGAATATACATGTAATTCAATTTTTGAATAATCATAAAAATCTTTTAATGTTATTTCTAGTGATAAGTCTTTAGCATCAAAAAGCGGTTTAAAGCATTTTTCAATTGTTTTAATGTCAAAAATTCCTTTTTTTGTATAGGCGTTTAAAATATCTTGAACGCTAATAGGAAAAATTTGATGCCAAGGGCGTTTAATAATGTAATCATATATGGTTTCTATATCAAAATTCAAGCAAAGCAAAACGCCTACAATAGCTCCAGCAGACGTTCCATATATGGATTCTATATTTTGGAAATCTATCAGTTTCTCTTGGACAAGATGGTGAATAGTTCCCAAAGATCCTATCATAGTAGGACCACCTCCAGAAATTACTATGTGTTTTATAAGCATAATAATATAAAATACATTCATTTTAATAACTTTTTTCTATAATCGTTTTATATGGCGAATATCTTTACTCTTGAGAATATAGAAGATTTTTCTGAAAAGTTAAATATTGATGAACTTTATGAAAAGAAACGTCAATATGATTTGAATAAACTCAATTTATTTAACAAAATATTAAACAGAATACACGTTCGTATAAGAACAACATCTCGTCAAAGATTAGATGAGCAATTTTGCTGGTTTGTAGTTCCAGAGATTATTATAGGCGTTCCAAAATATGACCAAGCGTCGTGTATAGCTTATTTATTAGATAGACTAAAAACAAACGGATTTAACGTTAGATACATCCATCCAAATACTTTATTTATATCTTGGATGCACTGGGTTCCTTCGTATGTTAGAACAGAATTAAAAAAGAAAACTGGAATTGTAGTGAATGAATATGGACAAAAAATAATTGACGAACAATCTACAAATGAATATAAAAGTTTAGAAAATAGCAACTCTTCATCAGACCCAAATAATTTTATGTTAAATTTGAAGGAACCAAATTCTCAACAGTTGAAACAACCAAAAAAGAATTTTACTCCCATTAATTCATATAAACCTTCAGGTAATTTAGTATACGATGATGATTTGCTAACTAAAATAGAAGGGAAATTCACATAAACCTAAAAATTAATATATATTATTTTTAACTTAAAGAGGCAGGTTTTCGATTTTTTTTCAAATTGTAAATCGGGAAAGTAAAAATGGACAAAAATAATGTCCAATTTTACTTTGGGGGTATAGACTTTCGCAAAAAACTTCGCCGCGCACGATAAAAATTTTTAAGGTAAGGTCGCAAAAAATAAATTTTTCATTTTGTGATTGTAAATTTTATTTTTTTGTGTATTTTACAAAAAAAACAATTTAGGGGTTTTTTGTGTGTTTCAAATATATGAAACAAATGAAACAAAAATCCCCTAAAAAAAACCCCCTGTTTTTTTGTGATAAATGTTGTTACGAAACCAGTAACAAAAAAGATTTTTCTCGACATACCACGACACTAAAACATTTAAGTGAAACAAATGAAACAACAAAAATCCCCAAAAATCCCCTAAAAATTACAGATTTTGGGTGCTCATTTTGTTTATTATCGTTTAATAGCAGAACAACTTTATGGAGACATCGAAAAAAATGCACTTTATGCGTTGATACAACCGTTTCAAAAAATGATGACGACTCTAAAATAAAGTTACTTAACGATATATTTCAAAATCACATGAAAGACAATAAAGAACTAATGGATTTATTGATAGATCAAAACAATAAATTAATTGAGATATGTAAAGAAAAAACAATTATAGGAAATAATAATAATATTAATATTACTAATAAAACTTTTAACCTTCAATTATTTTTAAATGAGCGATGTAAAGATGCCATGAATATAATGGATTTTGTTGATTCCCTTAAAATTCAACTTTCAGATTTAGAAAATGTTGGTAAATTAGGATACGTAAATGGTATATCACATATTATTGTTAAAAATTTAAATGCTCTCGACGTTTACAAAAGACCTGTTCATTGTAGTGATCCAAAAAGGGAAATCTTGTATATTAAGGATGAAAATAAATGGGAAAAAGAAAATGATGAAAAAAATAAATTAAAAAAAGTCATAAAACATATAGCAAATAAGAATACAAAATTAATACCCGAATGGAAAGCTCAAAATCCGGATTGCGGTAGTTGTAATTCAAAAAAAAGCGATGAATATAATAAAATTATAATTGAATCTATGGGAGGCGATGATTTAATCGAAGGAGAATCTAACAATGACTATAAAATAATAAAAAATTTAGCAAAATGTGTTGTTATTGATAAAAATTTATTATAAACTTAACTTTAGGAATTTTTATGAAAATTTATTAAATAAATTATTATAAAAACTTAACTTTAGGAATTTTTTTATTTGGTTATTATATACAAATGCCAAGAAGTAGTCGTCGCCGTTCTGTTGCTCGCGGAAAAGCCCGCGCAATGTCTAAAAAAGTCGCTAGAGGACACGCAAAAGCCGCGTCTAGAGCAGCAAGAAAAGCCAAGTCCGCTGCTGCTGCCGCGGGTAAAGCCGCCTCTGCTGCCAACTCTGCCGCCAAATCAGCCTCCGCATCTAAGGCCGCATCTGCGTCCAAGGCTGCCGCCGCTGCTGCCTCCGCTGCCGCATCTGCTTCTGCTGCCGCAGGAGCCGCCGCCTCTAAAGCCGCATCTGCTTCCAAAGCTTAAATATCCAAAATAATTAAATTTAATATAAAAAATATTAAATTTGATAAAAATGTAAACCCGTCTAATAATTTAGTTGAGCTAAGGGTTGAGGCTGAGGTTGAGGTTGACCTGGTTCCATGATTGGTTGTATAGGCATTTGTTGTATAGGCATTTGTTGTATAGGCATTTGTTGTATAGGCATTTGTTGTACAGGCATTTGTTGTGCGGGCATTTCTTGTATAGGCATTGGTTGTACAGGCATTGGTTGTATAGGCATTTCTTGTGGTAATGGATTTACAACATTTGTAGGCGTCATCGTATTTTTAACTACTGATTTTTTTTCATTTTTCAAATTCTTAATTTGATTTTGAGTGGTTTCTAATATTTTCATTTCAACAATAGTCTCATATAATTTAAGTCCTTTTAAAAAATCATACTCACAATTCACATACAATTGTATAATTAATTTTCTAGTTAATTCAACCGCATTTTGTAGTATATCTTCGTTCAACTTGGGATTCACGCGAATCTTTTGTTTTCCGGTATACGGATCAAATACATACGTAAATAATACATTTATTATTTCCAATAATTCATTCTGTTTTTTAGAGGAAGATTTAATCATATCACTAATATTTTTAGCATAATTTATAAACATTTTATCATTTTTGTTTAAAGAAAAACCAGTTTTGTATTTTGGATTATCTCCCTGGCATCCTTCCATACTATTATAATCTTTTAATTTAATGTCACTAAACTTAGTTATTTCCGGAGGCATATTTTCCTTGCCTGTAAAAGCCGTGTAAAATGTTTTGAGATCTTTCGCAAAAGCCTTTTTAGATTCATTTGACATACTTGTAAATGATCCTGTAGAATAATCATATACATCAAAATAAAGATTCATCAACTCTTTTATACCAGGTTCATCAGCTAATGTTTTAACATTTTTATTTTTATCTAAATTCATTCCACAAAATTTAGGATTTACATAACCATTTGTATCATTATTGCTAGGATCGTTTACCGTATTTGGAGTATATTTTAAACTATTTATTCGATTATCACAAATGTTTAATTTTTTCAAAAACCGTTTTGTATTTTTAGGAATAGTATGTTTTTTCATTAACGGAGTTTCAATTACATTGCCATATGCGTCTTTGTACATATAAACTGGGTTTATGGTAGTAACAATAGCCGCAAATATGTGGGCAATTTTTATGTAAAACTTAGCAATACCAATACAAACACGTTTTTTTTTAATACTTTTTTGTTTGTCATTTTTTATATCTAAAGAATCAAATTGATCTTTTGTTAAAAACGTCGCGTGTTCTTTTACAAGTTCATTCACTTCAGCTCCATTTTTAATTCTTTGCGCTAGATACGTAATATCAAGATCATTAAAGTATTTGTTAATAATATCAGACGTTAATATAACTAAATTATTACAATACTCCTTTTCAGATAATTTTGTTAAACTTTGAAAATCCATTGTTAATATATAATAGGTCGCAATGTAATCCATAACATCATATAAATCTTTAAAATTTTTAGATTCATTCTTATTTGTTCCCGCAGCATTTGTTTTGGATGAATTATTTCCCATATTTTTATTTTATACTATAAACAATTAAAAAAATAAACAAAATAAACAATTAAAAAAATAAATAAAATAAACAAAATAAATAAAATTGAATTAAATATTTTTTTTCTATATCAAACAAAACAAAGAATGAATATAGATAGTAAAACAAAAAAAAATATTAAGAAGGTTAATAAAGCAGAACTATGGAATATATTTGAAAGCGAAATCGAGGGAGAAAAAAAAACGCCATTAGAATGTATTTATAGATCTTGCGGAGGTAGAGAACTATGTGAAAGATGCGATTATATTTTGGCCTTTTCTGAAGAAGGGTTCTTAACTTGTACAAACAACAAGTGTGGAATTGTATATAAAGATATAGTAGACCAAAGTGCTGAATGGCGATATTATGGAGCGGATGATAATCAAAATTCTGACCCAACAAGATGTGGTATGCCAATAAATCCTCTTTTAGAAGAATCCTCTTACGGTTGTAAAGTAATGTGTATCGGAGCAATGTCATATGAAATGCGAAAAATAAGACGCTATACAGAGTGGCAATCTATGCCTTATAAAGAAAAATCACAATACGATGATTTTCAAGTGATAACAATTATGGCGCAAAATGCGGGTATTCCAAAAATGATAATAGATGATGCTATAAGATATCATAAAAAAATATCCGAATATGAGTTGACATTCCGAGGGGATAATAGAGACGGTATATTAGCGGCCTCCATATATATTTCTTGTAGAATCAATAATTTTCCAAGAACAGCAAAAGAAATCGCAAATATATTTAACTTAGACGTAACTAGCGCTACAAAAGGATGTAAAAACGCGTTGTTTATAATAAACAATTTAGAAAAGGATATGGTAAATAAAGATAAAACAAATTTTTGTAAAACAAAGCCGGAGGCATTTATTGAAAGATTTTGTAGTAGATTAAATATAAACAATGAGTTAACAAAGCTTTGTCAATTTATTTCGATGAAAATTGAAAAAGCGAATATAATGCCAGAAAACACTCCGCATTCGATTGCGGCAGGAGTGGTTTATTTTATCGCGCAAATATGTAAACTAAATATAAGCAAAAGAGACGTAAAAAATGTAAGCGAAATAAGCGAGGTAACAATAAATAAGTGTTTTAAAAAATTAGAAAAAATTCAAGATGAACTACTTCCAGCTGTTATTTTAAAAAAATATTCTGTTTATTGAGTTGAATGAAACATCCAACTAGATAAAAATAAATAAAATAAAATAAATATAAAAATAAATATAAAAAGTTTCTATTGTATGTACTATTTTAATAACGCGTAAACTTATCCCATTTTGGATAAACGCGATCTAAAGCAATACTAATTTTTCGTTTGTTAAATTTTTTCACTTTAAATAATAATTCTAATCCTTCTTTAGTGAATTTTTCGATTTCCTCATCTAGATTGTTTAATTCATCTACGTCTTTTTTTTCAGTGACTTCACCGTGTCCTAAATTGGAAGAATCATTAAATTTATCAATCAAATTATCACATTTTTCTTCAAAATTTTTTATTTTCGATTCCATTGTAGCTTCGTAACACCTGCCTTCTTTTCCGCATAAATTCTCATTTGTACGGCAATGTTTCGCAAAATTGTTTATTAGACGTTCTTGATCCGCAATGTAAATCTTTTCTTTAAATAAAGTACATAAGCCATAATCCGTGCGAGCTTCATTTGGACTAAACCATTTACACGTATCACACGATTTATAATGTACGCTATTAAGTCCAAAACTATAGTTTTGTAATATACAAATTAGAGCAATGATCAAGGCAAATTTCATGTTTATAATTATATACCTACATAGCATCTTTTTATATATATTTACAAATATATATTTTATTTAGCAAGCTCGTTATTTTATTCAACAAAATAAAATAGAATAAAAATAAGTTTAACAATACAAAATAAAAAATATAAGAATAATATTATGACTGAAAATATAGAAACAACCCAAAATAACGTTGTTCCCAAAAAAGTGTTCATAGTTCCTTATAGAAATCGTCCACAACACAAATTTTTTTTCAGTAAATACATGAGTTTTATATTAGAGGAAAAAGAGGATTACGAAATATATTTTTCAAATCAATGTGATGACAGAACATTTAATCGAGGCGCAACCAAAAATATAGGGTTTTTAGCTGTAAAAGAAAAATATCCCGAACATTATAAAAATATTATTTTTGTTTTCAACGACGTCGATACAATTCCATTTAGTAATATATTTGATTACGAGACTACTCATGGAGTTGTTAAGCATTATTATGGATATAAATATGCTTTAGGAGGAATTGTAGTTATGACCGGTGCGGATTTTGAACGAGTAAACGGATATCCTTGTTATTGGGGGTGGGGTATGGAAGATAATAGTTTACAAAAAAGATGCGAATATTGTAACATAAAAATAGATCGTAGTACATTTTATAATATAGGAAGTCCTCAGATTTTACAATTATTTGACGGAATATCGCGCATTATTAGCAAAAAAGATCCTTGGCGCATGGAAAATGATAATGGTTTAGATGGATTGCGAACCATTTCAAAATTAAAGTATATAATAGATAGTAAATCATTCAATCCGAATGATAATATTTTTGTAGTAAATAATCCACGCATTTTTATAATTAATATTCAATCATTTTTAACTCATGTAAGATTTGAAACAGACCAATATTACAAATATGATTTGAGAGAACCAAAAAGGAAAATAATTAATCCAGATAGTATGAGTTTAACTAGAAATGTGGTTAGTTCAACAGAGGAATGGTCAAAAATACCGTATTATCCAACAATAAAAGAGAGAAGAGAAAATATGGCAAAAACAATTATTTCGAGCGGGAAAGTAGTACCTCAAGAGTTGCTGAACCAAATTGCCTTAGACAAAATAAAAGAACTTCAAACTGACGCATTTAACAAGGATGTATCAAATGACCCGGAAATGCCTCTAGAAGAAACTCAAAATCAAAACCCGTACGCTCAACATCCTCATCCGCAACAATACACTCAACATCCTCATCCACAACAATCGCCTCATTACATTCAAAATCAAAACCCGTACGCTCAACATCCCCCTCATCCACAACAAAATATCAATAAATATGCGGTAGAATACGCGAATTATATAGGACAAAGACCTAGAGCAACAGCAAGCGCTAGGATACGATTAGGTGGAGTATATTAGTTTTAGTTTAGTTTTAACTATTACTTTTTATCATTACTTTTTATCATTCCTTTTTATCATTACTTTTATACCATACATATACAATTTCTTCATAATTATTTTGCCGTTTCGACTTTTTATAAGGATATATTTCGTTTGCTTCTCCAAACAATTGTAACAAAACATTTTCATATACGTCTTTACAAACATTAATGATATATGTACCGCCAAATTGTAGTCCATTATATGTTTTTGTGAATAAAGGAATATAAAAGTGGATATCCATTTCCTTTTTAGAAGCGTATAAAACATTGTTTTCATATTTTTGTATGAAATAATACGGAGGAGAAGTGAAAACAAAATCATAATTCAGTTTTTCATAATCAACATTTAATGCGCTATCAAATATCATTTGAAAATTTGTTAAAGATGAAGATGATGATGATGATAAAGACTTATTCTTTAAAAACTGAATTAAATGTTCATAAGGTTTTTTTAAGTCGGAATTTATTTCAATACCAATATAACTATTGATATTCAAAGCCGCAGCTGCCACAGCCGCTCCCCCCCAGCCAGCACAAAAATCCAAAATGTTTTTTGGATTGTATTTTGAATAAATTTCCATGTACACTAATGGTCTTATAATGTTAATAGAACTAATACAAATATTATATACTTCTTTTAATACAATATATTCATTTTTTGTTTTATTTTTATTTTTAACGGTATCATAATAATGTAACATATTTTGAATATATTTCTTTTTTTTGAATTCATCAATATTAAAAATAAAGTCATAAAAACTAATATTATATTTTCCTTTGGTTTTTAATCTTTCGGAAAAAGTAAAATAATCCACTATATTATTCCCTATACGACTTCTAGGAGACATATTTTGCGCATTAACGCCAATTTGAATTAATTTATCCATTTCTTTTTGAATCATCTCTTCTGAAATATTTTTAATTTTCTTGGCTATGTATATTCTCTCTTCTTCTGTATATTCAGCCTTTATAAATTGAGTAGTTTCTTTTTCTTTCGTATTTGTATTGTCCATTTATTACTATAAAAGAATTTATAATGTAAAAAAGAATGTAAAAAAGAATGTAAGGAATTTATATTTTCAATGGTTTAAAAATATAAATATTATTATTACTAATTATATTATTATGGACAATATTCAAGACATAAAACACGCATTTTATATAAATTTAAGATCAAGACCTGATAGAAAAACTCATGTAGAAAGTGAACTAAAAAGAGTAGGAATAAAAGCACAAAGGTTTGAAGCTATCCATTTAACAAACGGCGCATTAGGTTGTAGTATGAGCCATTTAAAATGTTTAGAAACCGCTAAAAATAATCATTGGGATCATATATTAATCATTGAAGATGATATACAATTTATAAATCCACTATTATTTCGAGAACAATTCTCTACTTTTTTATCGAAAAACAAAGAATGGGACGTTGTTTTAATAGCCGGAAACAATATGCCGCCCTATACAATAATAGACAGTACATGTGTAAAAGTTACAAAATGTCAAACAACAACTGGATATTTAGTGAAAAGTCATTATTACGACAAATTGATATCAAATATAAAAGATGGTATAAATATGTTAATAAGAGAACCATCAAAACATGTTTTATATGCTATAGATAAATATTGGTTTAAACTCCAAGAGACTGACTCGTGGTTTTTAATTACACCCTTAACGGTAACCCAACAAGAAGGATATAGTGATATTGAAAAAAAAGTCACAAATTATACAAAAGTAATGATAGATTTAGATAAAAAATGGTTAAAAAATACAAATACAAATACAAATAATATTAATGAAAAACCCATTATTCAAAATACTATAAAAATGAATAAACCTTCTACAACCTTAAAATTAAATAATGTTTTTCTCTAACCACAAAGAATAATCACTTAATTCAATATCAGTGAAACACCTATTTGTGTTTATGTGAAGCATCCCGTGTTTAAATTGTTTATCCAAATAAAACCCAATAGCATAATCCTCTAAATATTCGTTGATTATCTTTTCTCTCTTTCCCAACAAGTTTACTATTGATTCTTTAGAGAGAAAATAGAATCGTCCACTACAATATTTCGTTGGTAAAACGGGTAAATGCTCGGGCAATTCAGGATGAAGTTTACTATATTGAGAATAATAAGGTTTTTTAACATCTACGATATATCCTCCATAATGTAATTTCGGTTCTCTTTTTTTAAGTAAACTAGTAATAATATCAAAAAAATGATTATTCACTAATATTTGATCATCATCCGTCTTAAATAAGTATTTGAAATCAAACGTTTCGTATAATGCTTTGTATGCTGTGTATACTTTTTTAGGAAGCGAAATATAATCGTCTAGCGTTTTAACCCATAAAATATTATTGGCGTTGTCAAATAAATACTCTTCTTTCAAATGTTCATCACCAATTACATGATAATATTTTATGTAATTAGGCATTAATGGCAGCCACGTTTTTTTTTGAAATAACGCTTTTTTTTCGTATTTTTTACAATTCATAATAAGCAAGACGAATTCTTGTTGTTCCATATGTAAAAGTATACATATTGTATACGCTTTTTTTTATATTTTATTACGTAAAATATATATTATAAAAATTAAGATTTAAAGTTATTTTTTATAGTAAAGTATAATATAAGATGTATATTTACTTCACTACGGTTGCGTTTGCTTTAGCATTGTCTAACGTGAATAGTTTTTTTCGTGGGATTACTGAACCCATGGGTTATTTTGATCCTTTTGGTTTCGCAAAAGGAAAAAAACAAAGTGATTTGGTTAAGCTTCGTGAAGCCGAACTCAAACATGGTAGATGGGGAATGATATCGACTGTTGCTATTCCGCTAACGGAGTTGGTGACGCATAAACAAGCTATTCATGTATTAGATAATGCGGATGCTATGACAGTATCATCGTTTTTAACTTTAGTATACGCATATGAATTCAGGACGTTGGGGTTAGGATGGGAGAATCCATTTACAAATTCATCCAATTATTTTGTAATGAAGGAAGATTATCAACCAGGCGACGCCGGGTTTTCTTTGCCAAAGTCATTTCTAGATAAAGATGAAACATTTATGTCAAACGCCGAATTGAATCATGGAAGACTCGCAATGATAGGCTCGTTAGGAATGATCGCTCAAGAATTAGTCACAAATCAGCCCATTTTTTAAAATAAAGAAAAGAAAAGAAAAAATAATATTTATTTAGATTTTATAATAAAATAAATAATATGTATTTTATAAATACAAGTAATTAAAAGGAAACCCATTCAGAAGGGCATAAATCCTTCGTATCATGTTTGACCAAATGAGTAAACCACGACTTCGGATAACATACTATTTTATCTTTATGTGAATTCAAATATGCGCCCCACCAACTAAACGAACTATTCGCAATGATATTATTTCGACAACAACTCATCAAAAGCATTTGTTGCCAATCTTTTAAACTATGTGGAGCTCTCTCAAATAACAATTTTGGAAACGCCACTTGTAACGCATCAATCGTTTGTATTGCTTGATCTACATCATCATTTTCGCAAAAAAATATAACATTTGTTGCTGAAGGATTAGTTATTTGTATAAATTCTAAAGCGTCTTTATAATATTCATAAGACAAGATAGGATAAATATCTGGGTATTTTTTATAATCGCCAATTCGGAAATGGAGCGAAATACTATTGTCGTCAAAAAAACAATCGTAATATGATTTTAGCAAATCATTCTTTTGCTTATCTATATCCAGCAAACGATAAATGGTAGAATACGTGTTTTGAAAATATTTATAACTTTGAAAATATCCATGGAGACAAATGTCTTTTGTTACCATATTAGATAACGGTATCTCATTATACGAAAACGTTTTTTCATGAATGACTTCTAATGGAGGAAATGTATTGTACAAAAATGGTTTTAGTTTGGATAACATATTTTCCCAATAGGTTTCTCTCTTAACGACGCCTTGTGTAAATTCGCAATTATAAAATTTAAACATTTGTCTAGTTCTTATTGCGTAGGAAATGGTTGTAAATATTTGAAATAATTGATTGCCAAGACCGCCGATTAGATTACACGTTATCATTTGAATATAAATACTAGTTATTTTTATATTCAAATATTCTTTTTTATAAATTTTTCTTTTTTCTTCATTTTCTTTTTTTATTTTATTTTTTCTAAAAATCTTCGCTTAAAATAAACGCATTATCTGTGTCTTTATTTGCTAAAGCATAATCGCTCAAATTTCTTTCGAAAAAATTAACCTTACCCTCTAGACTAATAAGCTCCATAAAGTCGAATGGGTTGCTAACATTATAAATTTTATCGTATCCGAGTTGAAGACAAAGTCTATCCGCGACAAATTGGATGTATTGTGTCATTAATAGTGAATTCATTCCAATAAGACGACATGGTAGCGCTTCACAAATAAATTCCGTTTCAATATCAACCGCCTCCTTAATAATTTCGTGAATACGACTTTTTTGTATTTTTTTTACCAATTTACTGTATAAAAGAATAGCAAATTCACAGTGAAGCGCTTCATCTCTTGATATCAATTCATTTGAAAAAGTGAGTCCAGGCATTAATCCGCGTTTTTTTAACCAATAAATACTACAAAAAGCTCCGCTAAAAAAAATTCCTTCAATACATGCGAAAGCCACTAATCTAGTAGCAAAACTACTTCTATTATCACGAATCCATTTTTGAGCCCAGTCTGACTTCTTTTTAATACAAGGAAAATTCTCAATAGCATTGAAGAGGCGGTGTTTTTCATCTGATTGTTTAATATATGTTTCAATAAGAAGACTATATGTATGACTGTGTATATTTTCCATCGCAATTTGAAATCCATAAAAGGCTCTTGCCTCAGAAACTTGAACTTCATTCATGAATCTCGAAGCCAAATTTTCCAAGACAATTCCATCGCTTGCCGCAAAAAACGCTAATATCATAGAAATGAAAAACTTTTCGTCTTGTTGTAAGCTTTCCCAATGTGTTAAATCCTTTGTTAAATCGATTTCCTCTGGTCTCCAAAAACAATCTACTTGAGTTTTATACATTTCCCATATGTCCTGATACTTAATTGGGAACATAACAAATCTATTATCATCTGAAACTAACAAAGGTTCTACAACTGTTTTAGACATCCTAAATAATATATATGGAAGATTTTAAATTTGTTTATAAAAGAATAAAATAAAAGAATAAAATAAATAGATATTTTAAGAATTAGGAATGAAAGTGATTGAATACGAGTACAGAGAAAAATTTGAAGAAGGCGACAGGCGATTAAGAGACATAGAAAATGTCATAGAAAGCAAAAGAAAATTCTTATTAGAAAAACAAAAAAAATTTAAAACAGTCTCAAAAACCAATAATTTTTTAAAAGAAATTGAGAGTGACTACCAAAGATATTATGATTATATTGTAAAACAGAAACACGATCAAATAAAGGCATTGGAAATTTTGAATAAATATATTTATGATTTAGCAGAAAATGGCGAATTAACGAAACAAAACATAAATGATTCAAAGTATGAACAAAAGCGAATACTAAATGAAATAAGTACAATTAAATCTAATTTAAATTCATTAATACAAGAAAAAGAGAATTATGAATAACGACGTAAAAATAATAGTAAAAATAATAGTAAAGTAAAAATAATAAAATAGTAAAATAATATATAATGGATGATTTTATTAATGCTTTCAATACAAAAATAGATCAATTATCTGAAGCAAATAAAGAAATAACGAACAAGCTAAGACAAAACCAAGATTTTAATGGTGAAGTTTTAAAAGGACTAACCGATATCGATAGTTTGGTTAAGAAAATTAACAATAAAATATTGAATGTAAAAAGGCGAATTTATTTTTTAACGAATGAAGCAAGTGCGAACTCTGAACAGCTGTCTATTTCTCAACAGGAATCTGCGACATTAAGTCAATTGGTAGAACTAATTCAATCTCAAAGAGAAAATATTACGCAAAATGTGTTACCTGGCAATGAAGCAAAACAACAAGAATTACAAAACAGAATAGCTGAATTAGAAGACAAAATAACAGAGTATGAAAAAGACAAAGGGTTGAATAGTGTAGAAAAGGCTCAACTAGAAAATCAGATTAAAAAGTTGAATTTCGAAAAAAAAAAATTAGAAGATGCTAATAATGAATTTAATAAATTAAAATCTGACAAGGACGCAACCGCTGCTGAACGCGATGAAGCTAAAAAACAAATAGTTGAACTACAAAAACAAATTGAACAAACAAAAGATGAAATCAAAGAGAGAGAGAATGAGTTAAGTTATGTACAAAATTCGCATCAAAATGCTGAGGATTATATAGATAAAAAAGGGTATGATAATCAATCTGAAATAGCTAGATTACAAGACGAATATCAAACAAATGTAGATGAACTAGAAAATGTAAAAAGAGATTTAGCCTCAGCACAAGATCAGCAACAACGTTTTCAGCAAGAAGCGCAAGAAAAGCAAAAACAATACGACGATTTATATAAATTACATTCGGAAAATGTACAAAAAATAACTCAATTAGAACAAAATCAAGTACGTTTACAACAAATAATTAGTAGAGCGCAAAACGTAATAGACGAAACATTACAAAATATACAGGCTTTAAATAACGGAGATTCTAATTTTGAAGACATACGCAATTTGTTAAAAGGAGTTTTAGAACAACTTCAAAATATGGACAAAGGAATTGGCGATCCTAGTCCTAACGTGCCTCAAGAGTCTCAACAAGCACAATCACAATCACCATCATCATCATCATCATCATCATCATCATCTATCCAACCATCAATGCCAAGGCCAATGCCAACGAATAATGAGGAGACAGAAGACGTTTCTCAAGGTTCCTCAAATCAAGGTTTTTTTTCTGACTTAGATTGGAGTGGAGTAAGTAACAAAGATTTAGAAGGGCTTGGAACTAAACATAGAGGAGGCAAAACACGAAAAAGAAAACAAAAAAGGAGACCTAAAAAAACAAAAAATATGAAAAAACAAAAGGGTGGATATATTTACGGTAGTTTAAAAAAAATTAATTCGAAATATAGAAAATCAACTAGAGGCAGGAGTTCAAGTAGAAGAACTAGGTTATAAAGTAACTAGTAATATAGAAAACAAAACATCAATTGTTTTTATTGAAACTTTTTTTCAATAATTATATATATATAATATAATGAAGTTAGAAACTACTATTCATAAATTATTAACTAACAAAATCGTTTTATACATTGTTTCCGTTGTATCTATATTGAATGTTTTAGGTTATCTATTTTATGGAAATATGAATGCTGTATTATATTTCGCAATACTCGCTGGACTAGTATATTACTTTAGTAAAAATATGATAATTGTTTTATTAGTTCCATTAATTTTAGTAAATTTATGGGCTGGTAGCCAATATCAGATTAATAAGGTTGAAGGAATGACTACATCAAGCGAGTCAGAAGAATCATCTACGTCCGTAGATTTACCCCCAAAAAATACTGAATCCACCTCAACTCCAATGTCATCGTCAACGTCAACGATAAGCTCAACATCAACCCCCATTTTAGAAGAAAACGTACCATCTGGCAGCGAATCATTTAAGGGAACTAAAAAAGGAAATCATAAACTAGATTATTCTGGAACTCTAAGTGACACATATAGTCATCTAAATGAGATATTAGGTAGCGAAGGTATGAAATCTTTAACAAATGATACAAAACAATTAATGGAACAGCAAAAACAATTGGCGGAGTCAATGAAAGGGCTAGAGCCTATATTGAACTCATTTGGACCTTTGATGAAACAAGCAGAAGGATTATTGGGAGGAATCAATGGCTCAGGAGGAGCCCAAGGAATTGGAGGAATTGGAGGACTTAGTGAAATGATGAAGAAATTTGGAGGTTCAAAAGAATAAGAATAAGAATAAAAATAAGAATAAGGTTACTTGTAACTTACAGTATGATTTGATTTAACTTTTTATATTATAATTATATAATATGAAAAAATGTCCTCCGGGAGTAATATGTATTGAAAATATCTCAATGGTTATAATAATTATATTTACGTTTATAATAGTGTATTTAGTATTTAGTAATATATTTAAACAAAATATACAAATAACAAATACAAATCAACCTAGCGATAATATGATTATTAAACAACAAAAAGAAGATAGAGGATCTTTAATGGGTATACCTAATTATCCTTATAATAATTTTCCAGAAGATGCGTTATTGAACCCAATGAATCCTCCTTTAAGCGATGAAAGATATTTTGTTAGAGCAGTTCCGATTAATATTTCCACGAATGTTGGTGCGGTAGAAACGTCTTATAGGCAAGTAGGTATATTAACCCCGTTGAATGGTAAGAGCAAAGATAATATATTGCCTTTAATGGGTAGACCACTTTTTATAAGAAGAAGTCTTTGGAACTATTATACAATATCAAATCAACATAATAATGTTAAATTACCTATTTCAGTAAAAGGTCGATCCGCTTTAAATGAAAATGGAGTGGATCAATTATATAATGGAGATACTGTTTATATAGAAGGCGCAAATGAAGCTTATAAGGTTACTATATATGATAACTCAACGATAAAATACATACCATATTTGTAAATACATAAAAATATAAAAAATCACACGTTTTATTATTTATTTGTATTATTTTATTTTAGTGTTTACTTCTTGTGCGTTTTTTCGAAACTTTATTACTATGTTTACGTGTTTTTGTACCGCCGCTTGAATTTCTAGCAGCTATATTATTTGACTCATATCCATTTTGCTGACCATAACCTTCACCTTGTTGACCTTGACCTAGAAAACCAGAAATTTTATTGAATACTGAATTTGTCACTTTTTCGGATAAATAATCAAATACTTTTTCTAGAGAGTTGCTTACGGTTGTAGGCATATTCGTATTCGTATTCGTATTTGTATTTTTATTAGAAGCTTCTTCATTATCATTATCATTATCATAATTGTAGCTGTTTGTGTCAGCAACTGCTTGGTCAGAAGGAGCTTCTTCTTCTTGATTCGCGTCACTGGGCGTGCCGGCTAAAGCTTCTTCGTTTTCATCACGATTCACATCGCTAGGAGTGCCCACTATAGCATCTCGTTCTCCTTCTTGAGTTTGATCTTGTTCTTGACCTTGAGTTTGTCCTTGTTCTTCTTCTTGTCCTTGAGTTTGACCAGGTTGTTCTTGTTCTTGTTCTTGTTCTTGAGTTTGAACAGGTTCTTCTTGTTCTTGAACAGGTTCTTCTTGTTCTTGAACAGGTTGTTCTTGACCTTGAGTTTGTCCTTGTTCTTCTTCTTGACCTTGAGTTTGTTCTTGTTCTTGACCTTGAGTTTGTTCTTGTTCTTGACCTTGAGTTTGTCCTTGTTCTTCTTCTTGTCCTTGAACAGGTTGTTCTTCTTCTTGTTCTTGAACAGGTTCTCCTTCTTCTTGTTGACCAGGTTCTTCTTGACCTTGAGTTTGACCTTGTTCTTCTTGACCTTGAGTTTGTCCTTGTTCTTCTTGACCTTGAGTTTGTCCTTGTTCTTCTTCTTGAACAGGTTCTTCTTGTTCTTGTCCTTGTTCTTCTTCTTGTTGACCAGGTTCTTCTTGTTCTTGAACAGGTTCTTCTTCTTCTTGTCCTTGAGTTTGTCCTTGTTCTTCTTGACCTTGTTCTTCTTCTTGAACAGGTTGTTCTTTTTCTTGTTCTCCTTGATCTGTACCGTCTCCTCCAACAATAATATATTTAGCGTTTTTATTGTGTTTTGATTTGTTCTTTTTCATATTTTTTAACGTTTTATTTGCTAAATCAAGATTATGATATTTTCTAAAGGTGCTTTTTTTCCCAATTTTTGTAAGCTTATTATTTTTTCTCCTATAGCTTTGTTTTTTTTTATTATATAATTTAGTTATTTTGCCTTTAGTTAATTTCATTTCTATATAAATAAATTAATATTTTTATTTATATAGTTATATTAATGAGTACTTCAGAAACAACTAATTCACCATTAAATATAACTGGCTCTAATGTTAGTGGAAGATGTGATTTAAAATGCGCATATAATTTTAATTATACTACAACTAGTTTAGTAGCTACAAATTACGGTATCCAAATTTCATTACAAGTTGATGAGCAAAATGTACCTCCGGTTACATATAATACAGAACAATATAAAGTAACTGGAATTGTAATACGTTCGTCTTCAATGTTATTGTATAATGGAACGCAAGCAGCAGGAGAAATTGAAATCACGCATGAACCGGTGAACGGAGGGTCGCAACTACTTGTATTTATTCCATTATATGAATCTACAAATTCTACCACGGCTACTAATTTAATAACTGAGATAATAACAGACGTCGCTTCTTCCGCACCGTCAAGCGGAGAACAAACCACAATTAATTTAAATAATTTTACTTTACAAAGCATAGTTCCAAAAAGACCATTTTATACCTTTTCTTTATTGAATTCAACTGTCAATTGTATAGCTTATGGAATAAAAACGGGTATTCCAATAAACCAAACAACTCTTTCGAGTCTTTCAACTATTATAACACCCACTTCAGTTTCCGATATTCCCCAAACAGAATTATTTGTCAACGATACTGGTCCAAATATGTCCGGATCCAATATAGGAGAAGGAATATATATTTCGTGTAATCCAACTGGATCTTCTGAAAGTACTACAAGCGTGGAAGTAACCAATACAACAACAAATGATTTGGCAAATCTTATAAATAATCCAGTAGTTATTCAAGTATTTGTCGGTTGTTTGCTATTTATTGTGGTTTTCTTCATAATAAGTATGATATTCAATTTTATCGCAGGAAAACCAATGCAACTTCCGAGTTATTTAACACCAAAAAAAACATCTACTTCTACTACAAGTACGAGTGCGCACAATTAATTGTATAAAAAATAAAAAATAAAAATAAAAATAAAAAAAAACCCATTTTAATTTGAAGAATTTACGGGTGACGCGTCATATAAATTGTTAACAATAGGTTTAAAAGTAGGTTTATTTAATGTTGTGCCGCTTTGGACTATAGGAGCCATTTTCTTTACCATTTCTTGTTCTAAAGTATAAGGGAATTGATGAAAAGCTGTAAATTGAGATGATTTCTTTTCTTCGCTAGGAATATATTTTTGTAAATTTTTACTTTGTTTATTACGGCTTGATCTACGCATTAAATCAAACGCTACAAATAAAATTAACACCGCTAAAATAGGATTTGTTTTAATAAACATATAAACCACTATGAAAAAGATGATTATTTTACCAAACACTGAATTAATCATACTAGCAATTGGTTGAGGTGGACTACGGCCCAATATTAAATATATTATTAACAAAACCGCTAATACAAGTTCACCCATATTTTCTTTTTTAAATAAACTAGAAAAACTATTCATATATCATATTAATAGATTTTATTTATTTCTTCAAGCAAATTATTTATAAAATCTACATAAACACTTTACTCTAAATT
>Ga0209401_1000967_pt1 | contig 19266 bp, 17 predicted proteins | sample M_140807_MF_Meta_FD_187318 | JGI IMG/M metagenome (GOLD analysis project Ga0209401, IMG submission 187318) | Freshwater microbial communities from Lake Montjoie, Canada to study carbon cycling - M_140807_MF_MetaG (SPAdes) (version 2) | ecosystem: Environmental > Aquatic > Freshwater > Lake...
ATCAACAGGCCTATCGCTGGCTTGTGGGCCGCTTTTTTTGTGGGCTTATGCCGCGAAAATCCGATTCTCTGGCATTCCGTTTTGATCAGCCAAGCGTTTCTGGCCGCCCTTTTGATTGCCTCTCTCATTAAAAGATTAATCAACCTTATGGGTGTGTCGGCAAAAGAGACCCCCGCCTTGGTCTTTTGGTTTTGGCCTTTGCTTCCGATCACATACGGGTTTTTGGCCTGGCCGACTTATAGTCACGGCAATTTTTGTCTACACTTTTTTCTTATTAGCTTTTTATTTTTGCTTTCGGATTCACGGCATAGGGTGGTTTTCGTGATCTTGTTTTATGCCTTAAGCGTTTTAACGCTTGAGCACTTTTATTTGCAGATGATCCCATTGTTGATTCTCGCTTTATGGCAAAGGAAAAAACTTGATTACAGCACCAAAGATCTTGGGATCATGGCTTTTGGCCTGGTTTTGATTCAGGGGTCGGCAGCCCTCTTCAACCGGTTGATTCAGGGAGGAATTCGCAAGGGTATCGATTTTGATTTTATCGCTAGCAGAATTTCCGGTGTCATCGCCAATCCGACCCTTTGGTACCAAGTCATAATTCCCATTTTTGCTCTTCTGATCGGCATCCTCATTTTACAAAGACTCTGGCATTTTTGGAAAAGCAAAAAGACCCTCCCCGGCCCGCTGGTGTTGATATCGGTCGCCACCCTTGGTCTTCTTCTGTCAGCTTTTGTTTGTCTAGCTGCGGGGTACTCCATTCGCCCCTTTGGAATTGGTTCTCGAACCACCATGGCGACTTCGGTCTGGTTGGTGGTTTTGGTCCTAGGGGCGGCTCTCCAGATTCAGTCCATTGTCTGGCGCCGGATATTTCTGGCGGGGCTTCTGGCTGTCTGCTTGGTTCTGAACATCTGGCAGGGCATCCAGTGGGCGGGCTCCTGGAGAGAACAACAGAGAGTTGTCAGCAATGCGCCGGTGGATCTTTTCAAGAACCTGCCACCGGGTTCCACCGTCATCGGCGTTGTGCCCAACTATTACGGGGAAGTCATTGTCTTTGATGAGGACTGGACTCTTGGGCCTGCCCTGCTCTCCCGGCATCCGGAGTTGAGGGACTCAAGGTTAGCTTTTATTCCGCACAAGAATGCCAGCTTTTCCATGGCTGATCTCCGCTTTGAAGACGGGCAGATTGTTCGAAGTTCCAGATACAGCGGGCACAAGCTTGGCTCAAGAAACGTCGGCGAGTTGTTTCTTTGGAACAGTTATACCGGCGGTGTTTATCAGGTGATCCCGCCTTGGACCCTTCCCGCCGGCAGTAACCCACTCCAAATCCCGCTGGAAAATCTTAAAAAAATATGATTTTTGGTTTCTCAATAGATGCATCCATAAAAATCTCGACTTAATCAATCCAATTAGAAGTTAATCAACCCTATCCCCAAGACCGTGACAAATAAAAGCTGCTCGGCTGCATCGTTCCGCTGCCCGGACTTTCTCGGTTTTCTTGCGGCTCGCTGGCAAATCTTGCGGGCCAACCTGCTGGCTTGGCGGGATTCGTTTCGGCTCAGCTCACACAAAGGAGAGAAGGTTTTCATCGACTGTGGTTCCAACCTTGGGCAAGGAGCCCTGTTCTTCTCCCGCTATTTTCGTCCGCGGGAGTGGCGATACGTTTTGATTGAGCCTAATCCTGCTTGCCATGCCCGGTTGAGGCGGCTTGCCAAGGAAAAGCTTTCCCATGGCGGAAGGCCGGCGCAGGTGATTCCGCGGGCGGCCTGGATTTCCAACGGAACCCGGCGTCTTTACGGGACTCAAAAAGGCGAGGCGGCCGTTGGGGCTTCCCTGAAGCCTGGACACAACGGCGGGGTTTCACCCCGGAAGGGAACCGAATTCATATCCGTTCCCACCTTTGATTTTGGGCAGTTTCTTTCGAGTCTGTTTCCGCGGGGGGGTCGGCACTCGGCCCCGTGTGTGGTGATGAAGATGGATATTGAGGGTGCCGAAACCACCGTGCTACCTCATCTGTTGAAAAGAGGGACTGTCCAAAGTCTGCGGGCCCTCTATGTGGAGTGGCATTCCCGTTATCTGGGCCCAGGGCCAAGGCGAAAAATTGGTCTTCAGGAGGCTGCCTTGATGAATTCCATGAAGTGTCTCACCCTGTTGCGAGAATGGCACTAACAGATACTTTTTTTGACGAGGGTCAAAGCCGCTAGATCTACATTTTGATTTGCCGGAATGGTTCAAAATTCATTCTTAAATCTCCTGGATGGACTGTGGACGCTTTTGAAGCCTCGCCGCAAGCTCCAGCTGGCATGCCTGGCCGGTGGCATGGTGGCAGCGGGGGTTTTTGAGATGCTCAGTCTGGGGGCTTTTGCGCCCCTGCTGGCGGCGTTGGCCACACCGGAAAGAATTGTGGAAAATTCCGCGTTTCAGAAAATTCAGGATCTGTCACGGTGGCTGGGATTCGAGATCCCCGCCACGGGCAACACCCGTGTGACACTGCTAGCGAGCTTTTTTGCCGCTCTGGCTCTGTGCGCGGGAGGCCTGCGAATCCTGGTGGTTTGGGCGAACGCCCGTTTCACCGCAGCGCTCAGCACCGAGATAAGCGTGGAGATCTACGAAAGCTGCCTGCATCTGAGCTATGCGGATCATCTCAATCGGGGGGCCGGTGAGTTGATCAGCCTGGTTCGTGATAAGGCTGGCTCCGTCACCACAAATATCTTTTATCTTCTGAATCTTTTTTCCTCCATGTTCATCGCCTTGATGATCTGCCTGGGGCTCTTTTTCCTCCACCCGTGGTTTACCTTGGGGGCCTTTATTCTATTGGGCGGATTCTACGCGTTGATCGGATGGCTGTGTCGGAACCGGATCGTGCAGAACAGCCGGATCAGCGCGGTGGAAAGCACCCGGGCGGTCAAGGCGGTGCAGGAAGGGCTGGGCTCGATCCGGGATGTGATTCTTGATGGCAGCCAGGCCTTTTATGGAAAACTTTTCCGCGAGGCGGAAGGGCGCGTGCAGAAAGCCGGGGCCGGGAATATTTTTTTAAGCACGGCTCCCCGGTATTTCACTGACACCTTCGCCATGGTGGTGTTTGCCGGCGTTCTGGTTGTTTGGCTGAGTGGCTCGACGGGATTATCGGGGCATGCGATTGCCCTGTTGCCGACTCTGGGGGTTTTGGCCCTGGGAGCCCAACGCAGCATGCCGTTGTTGCAGCAGATCTATACTTCCTGGGCGGTGGTGTCGGGAAGTTCCGCTTCCTTGGATCTTGTCCTGCAAAACGTTAACCAGAAAGCTACACGGGGCAGTATTTCTAACGGTTCGGCTTTACCCTTCGCGAAGACGATCACTCTGAGGGATGTGTCTTTCCGCTACGGTGAGAATCTGCCTTGGGTGATTGAAAAATTTAACCTAGAGATCCCCAAAGGAGGGTGCGTGGGAATCCGGGGCGAGACGGGTTGCGGCAAAAGCACTTTGGTGGATCTGATCATGGGTCTCTTGGAGCCCAAGGAGGGCGCCTTGGAAGTGGATGGGGTTCGAATCACTTCGACAAATGTTGTCTCTTGGCAAAAAAATATCGCCCACGTGCCCCAGAACATATTTCTTGCCGATGTGACCATCGCCGAGAACATCGCCTTGGGGATCGATAAAAACCATGTCGATATGGTGCGGGTCAGAGAGGCGGCCCAGCAGGCCTGTATTTCCGAGTTTATTGAATCAACAAAAGATGGATATGCCACCACTGTGGGGGAGAGGGGCGTAAGGCTTTCCGGAGGCCAAAGGCAGAGGATAGGAATTGCTCGAGCACTTTACCGTCGGCCTTCTCTCCTTGTACTTGACGAAGCTACAAGTGCGTTAGATATCGAAACGGAAAGAGAAGTAATGGAATCCATCGAGAAACTAAGCCCCTCAAGGACGGTTCTGATAATAGCGCACCGAGTGTCAACTTTAAAAAAATGTGATTTATTAATCGATTTAAATGAAAACCAAAAAACTACTTTGCAGAAGTCGTATGAATAATAAAAAATAATAGTTTAGTTATATATATTAATTAGCGTCACTTGTAAAAAAACAGAAAAAATCAATAAAAAAGAAAGTTGGAAATTTACAAAATATAATTTACAAAACCGTGAAAAAGCAATCTATTCTAATAACAGGTGGCACCGGAAGTTTTGGGCAGGCATTTGTTGGAGAAATCTTGCGCCGACATCCAAACATTCGGCGCTTGGTCGTATACAGTCGTGATGAATTGAAACAATTTGAAATGGGCTTAAAATATCCAGAGGCCAAATATCCAGGGCTTCGATACTTTATTGGTGATGTGAGGGATCAGGATCGGCTTCGCCGAGCGCTCGAGGATGTGGATATGGTTGTTCACGCCGCGGCCCTAAAACAGGTGCCGGCAGCCGAGTACAACCCCATCGAATTTATCAACACCAACGTCATTGGCGCGGAAAACGTGGTGCAGGCCTGCCTAGATACGAAGGTCCAAAGAGTGGTGGCCCTTTCGACGGACAAGGCGGCGGCCCCCATCAACCTGTACGGGGCGACCAAACTCTGCAGCGACAAGCTTTTTGTCGCGGCAAACAACATCCGCGGAAATCACAAAATACGTTTTAGCGTCGTCCGCTACGGAAACGTGCTTGGCTCAAGGGGGTCCGTGGTGCCGTTTTTTATAAAAATGGCCGAAACCGGGGTGATCCCCATCACCGACCCCGCCATGACAAGGTTCAACATATCCCTGCAGGAAGGGGTGGAGATGGTTTTATGGGCGCTCGAAACAGCGCTTGGAGGGGAGGTTTTTGTTCCGAAAATTCCCTCCTACCGAATTTTGGACATGGCAGAGGCGATTGGACCGGGTTGTAAAAAGAAAATTGTCGGGATACGCCCCGGAGAAAAAATCCATGAAGAGATGATCACCACCAGCGACAGTTATTCCACCGTGGATCTGGGAAAGTTTTTTGCCATTTTGCACGGTTCGAGCGGCCATGCTCCGCGGGATTATCTGAAGATCAGAAAAGGCGAGGCCGTGCCGGCGGGATTCTCCTACAATTCGGGACAAAACAGCCACTTCCTGAAAGTACAAGAGCTGCGGGAACTGATCCGGACTCATGTCTGCCCCGGATTCCAAAAATCCAAATAAACTGATCTCGACCCCTTACTCCAAGCCCTGCCTGGATAAACAGGATATCAGGGCCGTGACGCGTGTATTGCGCGGGACTTTTCTTACACAAGGACCCGAGATCGAAAAATTTGAAAAAGAATTCGCAAAGTTTTGCGGGGCAAAATACGCAGTGGCCTGCAGTTCGGCCACCGCCGGGCTGCATCTTTCGGCGATGGTTTTGGGCATGGGCTCGGGGGACCTCTGGTGGACTTCCCCTAACACCTTTTGCGCAACGGCCGATGCCGCGTTGCGTTGCGGGTCCGATGTGGACTTTGTCGATATTGAGTGGGGGACATACAACATGGATCTCGCCCTGCTGGAGGACAGATTAAAAAAGGCTGCCCGGCGGGGCAGGCTACCCAAGGTTGTCGCACCGGTGCATTTTGCGGGGAATCCGGTCGATTTGGAGTTTCTGGGAACACTTCGGCGAAAGTTCGGATTCAAGGTGGTCGAAGATGCTGCCCATGCGACGGGGGCAAGTTTAAGAGGAGAGCCAGTTGGATCCTGCCGGTGGTCCGATCTCTGCGTTTTCAGCTTTCACGCCGTGAAGATCATCACAACCGGGGAGGGTGGAATGGTCACCACAAATTCCCCGGAACTGTATAAAAAACTATGCAGGGTCCGGACCCATGGAATCACCCGCGACCCGAAACACCGTTCCCGAGGTAGGAGGTATCCCTGGTACTATGAAAAACTTGACCTTGGGGATCACTACCGCATGACAGATATTCAGGCGGCTTTGGGAAGAAGCCAGCTCAAGAAGGCTCCCCGATTTCAAGAGGAACGCACGAAAATCGCTGAAGATTACTCCACCCGGTTGGCTGGGCTCCCGTTGGAGATTCCGCAACTCACCCCTGGAGCCAAGTCGGCATGGCATCTTTATCCTGTCGTTGTGTTTGGGGGGCAGGGGAAAAGGGATCAGATTTTAAGGCAGCTCCGCACGAAGGGCATTTTTGCCAATCTACATTATATACCCGTGCCCTCGCTCCGTTTCTATCGTCGAGCCGCAAGCAAAGCGGCCATGGACAGTTGCCCGATCGCGAAAAAATACGCAGAGCGTGCCTTGAGTTTGCCGATCTTTCCTGGATTGAAAGCGAAGAGCTCTAGGATAGTCAGCCAATATCTCGCCAAAAGCCTGAGGTCTTAATGAAAGAAATTTCACAAAAAAAAATCTTTTTGGATTCGGAAGGCGACGCGTGGTTTGAGCGTAATTACAAAACACTGAAAAATCGTGAATATAGTCCCGCGGAGCCAATCATTGCCTCAATAATCAGATGCCAGAAACTCATCCAAGGCCGACCCCCTAACGATGCGGGGATGCTCCTGGAGGTTGGCTGTGGCGAAGGAGGCAGGCTGCAATGAATCGAGAAAAATCTGGGGATAAAATGCCACGGAGTTGAGCCATCGTCGAAGGCCGTTGCGGCGGCACAAAAAGAAGAAGTTTCAGCCGTCCTGGGAACGGCAGAGATGTTGCCCTATAAGGATGAAACCTTTGATTATCTTGTCTTCGGCTTTTGCCTTTATCTTTGTGACCCAAGCGATCTCTTCCAAATTGCGAAAGAAGCCAACCGAGTTTTGAAGTACCATGGGTGGATCGTGATTCACGACTTCTTTTCACCGACTCCCGTGGAACGACCCTATCATCATCGGGCGGGGATCATTAGCTACAAGATGGATTTTCGGCGGCTTTTCGAGTGGCATCCTTCCTACACATGCTTTTCACATGAGGTGCGACATCACGAAAAAAGTGAATTCACCGACGAGGCCGGGGAATGGGTCGCCACATCAGTTCTCAGAAAAAGAACGGCTTCCTGAACAAGCTCTCTATCGGCACAGCGGCTTTCGGAATGGATTATGGGATAACCAATGCCTCTGGTGCGGTATCGATGCGGGAGGCCGAAAGGATTCTCATTCGAGGATATGAAAAGGGAGTTCGGGGCCTGGATACAGCGGCGGCCTATGGAAACGCTGAAAAGATTCTTGGGGAGATCGGTGTGGGAAAGTTTCTTGTCACGACTAAGATATCGGGTCCCGACAAAGAAGACTCAACTTTAGGACAATGGGATCCGTCGAAAATCCTGATCCAATCTCTCAAGGATCTAAAAATAGAACGATGTCACACGGCTTTGTTGCATGACCCGGACGCTGTTGATTCTCCAAATGCCACTAAAATTGCAGCCCAGATGCTGAGACTGAAACAGGAGGGCCTTGCGCAGCATGTTGGCTTTTCTTCCTACGAGCCAGCCAAGGCTTTTATGAGCTGCGTGAATCTTGGATTTGATGCAGTGCAGGTTCCCTTTAATTTTTTTGACCGCAGGGCTTTCAGCACAGGTCTTTTGGATTTGGCCCGGAAAAATGGAATTCGCACGACTGTGCGCAGCGTTTATCTTCAAGGACTTCTCCTGGCAGAGCCAAGCAATCGAGGTGCTTGTGAACGACTGCCGTTGCAAGCGACCCGCCTGTTTCGTGCGTGCTGTAAGGCTCAATGCATTTCTCCCGAACAAGCAGCTTTGAGCTTTGTGCTTCAGCAGGCAGGTGACTCCGAAGTTGTTGTTGGGATGACTTCAGTCGACGAATTAGAAAAAACTCTGGAAGCATCCCGTGAGCTAAAGTCCCTGGTCTGGAAAGAAAAGGTAGATTGGGATCCGTCGTACGACCCGAGAACATGGCAAAACGAAAGATAGTCAAGGCCAAGGTTCTGGCGGTTGTGCAGGCACGGATGGGGTCGACACGTCTGCCTGGCAAAGTTATGAAACCACTCGCCGGAAAGACTCTGATCGAGGTGCTCATCTCCCGCCTGAGAAAAGCGAAGACGTTGGATGAAGTCTTGGTGGCCACCACGACGGAGAAGACAGATGATGTTCTGGCAGCTCATTGTAAGTCAAAAAGGATCCCAGTTTTCCGGGGAAGTTCTGAAGATGTCTTAAAAAGATATGTGGATGCATGCAGGAAATATTCAGCTTCTGTGGTGGTTCGGATCACCGGGGACTGCCCTTTGGCTGATCCCCAGTTGGTCGATTCGTTGATTCGTTCTTTCGCGAAGCAAAAGGTTGATTATTTAAGCAATACGAACCCGCCTTCCTATCCAGATGGTCTGGATATTGAGGTATTTACGGTCGAGGCTCTTGAAAAAGCCGCAGATCGAGCGAGCCCCGGATATCAACGGGAACATGTCACTCCCTATATTTATCAAAGCGGAAATTTCAAGACGGGGAATTTTGCCAATCAAGATGACTTTTCGAAGGAGCGATGGACGGTGGATGAATCTAACGACCTCAAGGTCGTCGATGATATCTTCCAACACTTTTCTCCAAGGATCGACTTCAGCTGGAAGGAGGTGATGGAGTTAAGAAAGAAAAATCCAAAAATCTTTTTATGGAATCGTCACCTTGTTCGTAACGAGGGAGCAAAACTCTGCACGGGTCAAAAACTTTGGAAACGAGCCAAACTGGTCATCCCGGGCGGCAATATGCTTCTGTCAAAGCGCCCCGAGATGTTCCTGCCCGACCAGTGGCCCGCCTATTTCAGCAAGGCAAAAGGCTGCAAGGTTTGGGACTTGGATGGGAAAGAGTATATCGACATGTCGATTATGGGGATTGGAACGAATACTTTGGGATACGGCCACCCCGAGGTGGATGAGGCGGTTCGTCAGGTCATCCAAAAAGGGAACATGTCGACCCTCAATTGCCCCGAAGAGGTTTATCTGGCTGAAAAACTGATTGAACTCCATCCGTGGGCCGAGATGGTTCGCCTTGCCCGGTCGGGGGGAGAGGCGAATGCGATAGCGGTTCGGATCGCCCGTGCGGCGACCGGCAAAGAAAAGGTGGCGGTTTGCGGATATCATGGGTGGCACGACTGGTATCTGAGCGCTAACCTGGCCGACGACCATAACCTAGACGGGCATCTTTTGCCGGGCCTGGAGCCAAAAGGCGTACCCAGAAACCTGAAGGGAACGGTGTTTCCGTTCCGTTATAATCAGTACGAAGAATTAGAAGGCTTGGTGAGGCGGGAGGATATTGGAGTTGTCAAAATGGAGGTGGAACGAAATGAGCCTCCGAAAGATAGATACCTTCAAAAAATCAGAAAATTGTGTTCCGACCGGGGAATCGTCTTGATCTTTGACGAGTGCACCTCCGGTTTCCGGGAGACTTATGGCGGGTTACACAAAAAATATAAGGTGGAGCCGGACATGGCGATGTTCGGTAAAGCCTTGGGGAACGGCTATGCCATCACCGCGGTTATTGGTCGCAGGGAAATTATGGAGGCCGTACAATCCACATTTATCAGCAGCACATTTTGGGGAGAGCGGATCGGTCCCACTGCGGCGCTGAAAACCCTTGAAGTCATGGCGAAGGAGCGCTCCTGGGAAAGAATCACAACCACTGGGAAAGAGGTCACCCGCCAATGGCTCCGGATGGCGAAAAAACACGGTTTAAGGATCAAGGTCTTTGGCCTGCCGGCTCTGGCAAGATTTGCCTTCGAAGGCCCAAACCACGCGACTTATAAAACTTTGTTTGCCCAAGAAATGCTGAAAAAAGGCTTTTTGGCATCCACCGCCTTTTACGCGTCTTGCGCCCACTCGCTAGGGATTCTTCGCTCCTATGTCACGGCGCTAGACCGGGTCTTTGCTAAAATCAGTCGATGTGAGAAGGGGTTGGATCCACGGGCAATCTTGGAGGGACCTGTTGTTGGCGAAGGATTTAAAAGGCTGAATTGAAAAAAATTGTTTTCCGTGTGGATGCCTCCTTAAAAATCGGGACTGGCCATATCATGCGGTGCCTGAGCCTGGCTCGGAATTTGCACAAGGATGGTGAATCGTGCCGCTTTGTCTGTCGTGCACATCCGGGACACCAGATGGATCGGATATCTAACGAAGGGTTTAAGGTAATTGCGTTGCCGGCTCCAAATTCTACATTCGAAGCCAAAGAGTGTAATGGTCCGGCTTTGGTGCATGAATCTTGGATTGGGAGCAGTTGGCATCATGATGCACAAGAAACAATTGAAGCTTTGGCTGGAGACATAGTGGATTGGCTGGTTGTCGATCATTATGGTTTGGACCACCGCTGGGAGCATCAGCTTCGTTCCCATGCCAAGAGAATTATGGCCATTGATGACTTGGCAGATCGCAAACATGACTGTGACTTACTGTTAGATCAGAATCTAGTAGCCAACTTGGAAAGACGGTACGACGGGCTTGTTCCATCCCATTGTGTGAAACTTTTGGGTCCAAAATACGCTTTGTTGCAACCCGAGTATAGTGATTTGCATGCACGAACTCCCCCGCGCCTTGGTCCGGTGCGTTGCATTCTGGTGTCCTTTGGAGGTGCTGATTTGCAAAACGTTAATAGTATGGTGATTAAAGCATTTCTCGCATTAAAGCGGGATGATGTCCAACTCGACGTGGTTACCAATATGGGCACTTCCCATTTTGAAGCTTTGCGCATTCAGGCAAAGGCTCATCCGAAGATCCAAATCCATAGAGCCCAGCCAAGCTTAGCCCCGCTAATGTTGCAGGCTGATCTGGCAATCGGCGCCAGTGGGGCAACCTCCTGGGAACGCTGTTGTTTGGGCCTTCCTGCGCTGGTGATTACCTCAGCGGAAAATCAGCAACCGATCGCCGAAAAACTCCACGCTCAAGGGCTGGTACGTTGCTTGGGAAATATTCATGCGGTTAAAGCAGAGGACGTCATTCAAGCTTTGCATGAAATCTTGGAAGGCAATGACCTGGAACAATGGTCGCGCCGATGCCTGAAACCGGTGGACGGCAAGGGGGCTGAGCGGGTGGTTGAAATTCAAAATCTTAATCCGGCAACTCCGCTAAAGGCAAGGTTAGCCCAACTCAAGGATGAAGCCTTATTGTTAGGCTGGGCCAACGACCCTTTAGTGCGGCGTAGTTCATTCCAATCAGGGACGATTGACAATAAAACCCACCGACGCTGGTTTTATAACCGTCTCAGGGAGGTTGCGAGGTGCAAGATCTATATCTTAGAAACTGATCGAGGCTTGCCCATTGGACAGGTGCGTTTCGAAAAAAAGGCAGGTGGATGGGAAGTTGATTTTTCCCTGGCGCAGGAAGCAAGAGGTGTAGGATTAGGCAGACCCTTGGTAAAGGCAGCCATCGACGAACTGCTTCCAACTGAATCGGGGACGATGGTGTATGGTCGAGTTAAACCCGATAATCTGGGTTCTCAAAAAGTCTTCGAGCACTTAGGCTTTTCTGCTAAATTAAGCGGGGCAGAAATTATTTATAGCCGTTTACTTTGATGGAAGCAGCTAAAAATCCACCAATGTTACAAAAGCTTTTCACGCGTACAATGAGTAACGTGGAAAACAAAAAAAGCTGGGCGTGGTCAACCGTAAACGTGTGCATAAGAATTGTGAATCATTCTCCAGCTTTTGCACCTGAGAGTATACGACAGCTCAGTAAAACATCTGTCTTATCGATGAGTTAAAGGCAGCAGGCTGGCTCAACAAAAAAATCACGCAGCGGTCATAACTTTTACAGTTTGCAGGCTTGTTGTGATACCAGACATTGTCCAAGCCTCACGCTAAAAATCTATAAACTTAATGTCTAAAAAAAAGCCTAAGCTGACTTATGTGTTTGCCAGTTGTAAGCCATGGCTTCTAAAGAGCTTCCAAATGCTGGCGAGGAAAAGCCGCGGGCGGTGGATTTATGTAACAGACCCTCGCAGGCTGGTTTCCGTGTTGGCGAAAAGCCGGCCACGCTATATTTTTTTTCCGCACTGGAGCTGGATGGTACCAAGATCCGTTTGGGAAAAGTATGAGTGCGTTTGTTTTCATATGACCGACGTCCCCTACGGCCGGGGTGGCTCGCCTCTGCAGAATCTTATTCGCAAGGGTCACACAAAAACCAAAATCACTGCCTTGCGCATGGTGGGGGAGCTGGATGCAGGGCCTGTGTACATGAAGCGGAATCTCTACCTGCACGGTCGTGCCGAGGATATTTACCAACGCGCAGGGAGGATATGTGTGGCCATGATTCGTCGGATGGTTAAACAACAGCCGAAACCGTTTCCCCAAAAAGGGGTCGTGGTAAAATTCGGGCGGCGGAAACCAAGCGAAAGCCGTCTACCCAAACTTGGAACACTTTCCAAATGGTATGACTGGATCCGCATGCTTGATGCGGCTACGTATCCAAGGGCATTTTTGAAACATGGGGACTTCCGAATCGAATTTCATTCTGCAGTTATCAGGAAAAACAAACTGGAAGCCCAAGTCGTAATCACCCGAGGAGCCCATAAAAAATGAAAGAAACCGTTATGGTAATTGCCGCTCATGCCGATGATGAGGCCTTGGGGTGTGGAGGGACCATGGCTCGTTTGGCGGCGGAAGGGGCACAGATCAACGTGGTTTTCATGGCCGATGGTGTCCATTCCAGAAAAGGTTCATCCCAAAATCATCTGAAGCTGAGAAGAAAAGCCGCGGAGACGGCGCAAAAGATACTTGGGTCTGAAAGAAGCCATTTCCTAAACTTGCCCGACAACCGGATGGATCAGGTTCCATTTCTAACGATTGTACAGAAGCTTGAGGCTTTGATTGAAAAATATAAGCCCAAAGTAATATTCACACATTTTTACGGTGACTTAAATGTGGACCACAGGATTACCCAGCAAGCCGTTATGACGGCTTGCCGCCCCCAACCGAAATGTGGTGTAAAAGAAATTTATGGCTTTGAGGTAGTTTCGAGCACCGAGTGGTCGACTCCCCAAGAGACAAGTTTCTCGCCCAACGTACATGTCGATATCACACAGTTTTTCGCCAGCAAAGTTCGGGCACTTGAAGCATACGCCGAGGAAATGCGAGCCGCACCCCACACCCGGTGCCTAAACCACGTGGAAGCTCTCGCTAAGCACCGCGGGTATAGTGCCGGCTTCGAATATGCCGAAGCATTTGTTGCTTATCGGATTCTGCGATAATCGTTTCAAATAAAAAAATACTGCAATGACTCTAAGCATTAATAAACGCCCCATTGGGTCTAATTTTCCTCCTTTAATCATCGCAGAGCTCTCCGGTAATCACAATGGTTCTTTGGACCGGGCACTGAAGATTGTGGAGGCAGCCGCTAAAACAGGTGCACACGCAATCAAGTTGCAGACTTATACGGCAGATACTATGACTCTTGATCTGAAAGAAGGTGAATTTTTCATTTCAGACGATAAAAGCCCTTGGAAAGGCCAAAGCCTCTACGACCTTTATAAAATCGCACATACACCATGGGATTGGCATCAAAAGATTTTTGATTGTGCAAAAAAACATGGGCTGATTTGCTTCAGCACGCCGTTCGATGAAACGGCGGTAGACTTTTTGGAGAAGTTGGGAGTACCGGCTTATAAAATAGCTTCTTTCGAAAACACCGACATTCCATTAATTAGGCGGGCAGCGGCTACCGGAAAACCCTTAATTATTTCTACCGGGATGGTCACTCAGGAAGAGCTAGATGAGTCAGTAGAGGCGGCTCGTAAAGCAGGTTGTAAAAAGTTGATTTTGCTCAAATGCACAAGCACTTACCCCGCAACACCTGAAAACAGCAACTTGCTCACGATCCCCCATCTTAGAGAAAGGTACGGATGCGAGGTCGGTCTTTCCGACCATACTCTCGGTATTGGGGTGGCGATTGCCAGTGTTGCGCTTGGAGCCACTATGATTGAGAAGCATTTCACCCTGAAACGAGCGGATGGAGGAGTAGACAGCGCATTCTCCATGGAACCAGGCGAAATGACAGAGCTTGTCACAGAAACAAAACGTGCCTGGCAATCTCTAGGGAAAGTCTTTGTTGGCCCGGCAGAAAGCGAAAAATCATCTATTACGTTTCGGAGATCTCTTTACATCGTAAAGGACATGAAAGCAGGGGATGTGCTGACAAAAGAAAATGTGCGCGCCATTCGTCCCGGTCTCGGACTGCCCCCCAAGCATTTAAATCAGGTATTGGGCAAAAAGATCAAAAGTGGCATGAAGATGGGAACGGCCCTTGCTTGGGGCATGATTGGCTAAACAATCTGGGAGAGGCTCTCAAGGGAAGTCGGGAAGCAGCAAAATATTACATGGGATTGATTGAAAAATAAAAAGATTTGAGAATCGTTGCCATAATTGAAGCCCGCATGACTTCAAGTCGGTTGCCTGGCAAGGTCTTGCTTCAAGCTGCAGGTAAACCAATGCTAGAACATTTGGTAAACAGACTGCGCGCCGTTCCTTCGCTTCGCGGGATCGTACTTGCGACAACAACGAATAAGGCTGACGACGAATTAAAAGAATTATCAGTGAGAATGGGGATAGATTGCTATCGGGGAAGTGAAAACGATGTCATGGCTCGCGTCATTGGTGCCGCAGAATCTGTGAAAGCGGACATTGTTGTAGAGATTACAGGCGACTGTCCAATCATTGACCCCAAAATAGTTGAGCAGACAATCGGTGCATTTAAAGCAAACAAGTCAGATTATGCAAGTAATAGCCACATCAGAAGTTTTCCGGATGGTATGGACACACAGGTTTTCTGGTTAGACGCGTTAAAGCGCTCTGCAGCAATGACCAGTAATGCATTAGATCATGAGCACGTCACACTGCATATACGCAATCACCCTGAAATATTTAGCAAAATAAACGTGCTCGCACCTCCAGAGCTGCATTGGCCTGAGTTGGGACTGACTCTCGATGAGCCCAAGGATTATGAATTGCTTAAGAAAATTATTGAGTATTTCGAGCCAAACTATCCGCTATTTAGCTGTCTTGATATTATTAGACTGCTCAGACAAAACCCGGAATGGGTGGCAATCAATCAAGCCGTAGTGCGCAAGGGGGATAAATAAGGAATGCGGAACCAGTGATTGCAGTTGTCAGCCATGATGCTGGTGGAGCAGAAATCCTGAGTAGTTGGCTAATCAGAAGCCCCGAACAATACTGTCTTGTGTTAGATGGACCCGCTAAGGCGATATTCCAAAGAAAACTTGGAGATTACAAAATTACTTCTTTGCGTGAAGCGATCAATATATGCGATTGGATTTTATGTGGCACAAGCTGGCAGTCAAATCTCGAACGCCAAACAATAGCCTTGGCAAAAACTGCAGGGAAAAGAGTCGTGTCGTTTCTGGACCATTGGGTAAATTATAGAGAACGATTTCAGGAACAAGGCGTTACTGTGGTTCCAGATGAAATCTGGGTTGGGGATGGTGAGGCGGAAAAAATGGCTAAGGTGAACTTTCCGGAACTCCCTGTTGTCTTGAAACCGAATCCCTATTTTCAGGATTTGGAGATTGAACTGAGCAAAATACAAGTTACTCCAAAAAATTCAAATGAATGCTCCGTGCTGTATGTTTGCGAGCCCATTAGAGAGCACGCCAAGCTGCAACATGGCGATGAACATTTTTTCGGATATACTGAAGAGGATGCCCTGCAATACTTAATCAATAATATAGGCGCGATAGGCACTAATGTTGGTACTATTAAGATTCGTCCTCATCCTTCAGAAAATAAAAATAAATATAGTTGGGCAAGGCAGGCCGGAAAATTAATGATTGAAATTGGTGGGGACAAAACACTTCTGGAGGAAATCACGGAGGTTGATGTGGTGGTGGGGTGCTCTTCTATGGCCATGGTTGTGGGCTTGTTGGCTAAAAAGCTTGTGATCTGCTCGATTCCGCCTGGTGGGAGAATGTGTGCCCTTCCGCAGAAAGGAATCGAACACCTGCAGGTTTTAGTTTCAAATCAGAAGAGTCTCATGAATGAGTAAGAAATGTCTCATCATCGGGTTGGGTCAAATTGGAATGGGTTATGATTTGGATCTTGATCCTGGCACATTCGTCTATAGCCACACCAGGGCGTTTTCTGCTCATCAAGCATTTGAGCTGTCTGGTGCTGTTGATCAATTCGAATCCCAGAAGCTCTTGTTTGAACGACGTTTTAAAAAGCCTGGATTTCTCAATCTTTCAGAGGCGCTCGAAAAAATAAAACCAGAAGTCATAGTAGTTGCGACCCCCACCAGTACTCATCTTACTGTTCTTGAAAAAGTTCTTGGCCAGTGCCGTCCTAAGGCAATTCTCTGTGAAAAGCCTCTTGCTTACGAGCCTTTGGAGGCAATCAGGATGGTTGCACTCTGTGATAAAGCCGGGGTTGAATTATTTGTAAATTATATGCGCCGTGCTGATTCTGGATCGCTAGAGGTTAAAAAACGTATTGAGTCCTGTAAAATTTCGTCCCCAATCAAAGGAGTCGCCTGGTATTCCAAGGGTTTTCTGCACAATGGATCGCATCTTTTTAATCTCCTGGAATTTTGGCTTGGCGCCTTTAAGAAGGGGAAGATATTGGATGCGGGTCACCTTTTGGACAATCAAGACTCAGAACCAGATGTACAGGTCGAGTTTGAGCGAGGGAAGGTGGTTTTTCTGGCGGCTTGGGAAGAGGCATATTCACACTGCGCGATAGAACTTCTTAGCCCCTCGGGTCGTCTAAGATACGAGAACGGCGGCGGGGTCATCGCCTGGCAACCAACGCACTCCGACCCCCACATTTCTGGCTACAAGATAATACAGGAAGAGCCCGAAATGATTGCCAACGGTATGGATCGGTATCAATATCACGTTGCTGATCAACTCGCGAATGCCCTTGCCGACCGGCCTTATGCTCTTTGTACCGGCAAGCAAGCGCTTGCAACTCTAGAAGCCATGCACAAAATAATTCATCCAAAAAGATGAAGCCTATAGAAAAACTTGCACTCAATGGCGGCCCAAAAACCATCAAAAAGCGTCTGAAAAAATATAATCCTATTGGAAAAGAAGAGGTTGTCGCCGCAAAAAAAGTTGTGGAGTCCGGAGTGCTGTCGCAATTCCTCGGTTGCTGGGATCCAGATTTCTATGGCGGACCAATGGTTCAAAAGTTCGAGCGCGCTTGCGAGAAATATTTCAAGGTGCAGCATGCGGTTACAGTAAATTCATGGACATCGGGATTAGTAGCGGCTGTGGGTGCGATCGGAATCGAGCCTGGCGATGAAGTGATTGTGAGTCCGTGGACGATGTGTGCCAGTGCCACAGCGATTCTCCATTGGAATGCCATCCCGGTTTTCGCAGATATCGAGAGTGAAACATTCAACATCGATCCAAAAAGTGTAGAGGAAAATATTACAGAGCATACAAAGGCTATCATGGCTGTAGATATATTTGGACACTCCTGCAATATCGATAAACTGATGCAAATTGCAGATCGATATCGTCTCAAGGTGATCACGGATTCCGCCCAGGCACCGGGAGTTTACAATCAGGGTCGACGCACCGGCACTCTCGGTCACGTGGGTGGGTATAGCCTGAACTACCACAAACACATCCACACTGGGGAGGGGGGGATTCTCGTAACCAATGACACGGAAATCGCGGAACGACTTCAACTAATTCGCAACCATGCCGAAGCGGTGGTAGCAAAAAAAGGTATAATGAACCTGTCCAACATGGTAGGGCATAATTTCAGATTAGGTGAAATCGAGGCATCGATTGGTATCGAACAACTTAAGAAATTAGATCGCTTGGTGGAAGGTAGGCAAGCCGTAGCTGGAAAACTTACAGAAGGCCTAAAGAACCTTCCAGGTTTACGCGTTCCGGTAATCAAACAAGGAAACACCCATGCCTACTATGTATATCCGATCGTCCTCGATGTGAAACAGCTAGGCGTCAGCCGGGAGCGAATTGTGTCAGCCTTGGAGGCCGAGGGGATAGAGGGCTTGTCCAACGGCTATGCCAACATTCATCTCCTTCCAATGTACCAACAAAAAATTGCCTATGGTTCACGCGGATTTCCCTGGTCGTCTGCAATTTGTAAAAGGAGTGTTTCTTACGCGAAGGGAATCTGCCCGCGCGCGGAAGAATTGCATGATCGCAGTTTTCTTTTATTTGAAATGTGCCGTCATAAAATGACAGAGGAAGACACAAAACTAATAATTAAGGCTTTTCACAAAGTGTGGGCGGGACTTTCGGATTTGCGCTAATCCGAATCAGTCTAAAAAATATAAGTGAACCTATCGTTTAAGATATTAGAAGGCAAAAAAATCATCCTACAATCTTTTACAAAGGACGATATTACAAATGATTACGTAGATTGGCTTAATGATCCCCGAGTAGTAAAATTCAGCAACCAACGTTTTAAGGTGCATTCTACCGATTCCTGTTTAAAGTACTTGGCTACTTTTGAAGGCACAAAAAACCGTTTTGTGAAAATTATCCAAAAAACCAATGGGGCCATGATTGGCACCATGACCGCATATGCTGATCTGAATCACACAACGGTGGATTTGGGTATTTTGATTGGCCGCCAGGAGGTTTGGGGACGTGGACTTGGTCTCGATTCTTGGACTACATTCTTAAATTGGCTTTTAATAACGGGAGGAGTGCGAAAGGTCACTGCGGGCACCATGGGCATCAATGCGGCGATGGTGAGGATTATGGAAAAATCGGGAATGCTTCTTGAGGCGGTCCGCTGCGGCCAGGAGCTGCTGGATGGCAAACCACAGGACCTGGTATTTTACGGAAAATTCGCACCTAAAAAGTATGTCAAAAAAAAGACTAAGTAATCAAATAGTTGTTATCCATGTTGATGCCTTGCGCCGAGAATACCTAAGTTCTTGGTATCTTGGTGAACGTCTTAAAAAAAAGGGCTTTCATGTATTTCTGACATCGCGTCATTCAACTAGCAGATTGCTGCGATTCTTGACTCCAGATGCATTTATCAGCACGCATGTGTTTCAGTTGCAACCAAATCAATGGGAAAAATTGGTATCAAATGGAGGAAATGCTTATATCAACGAAGTGGAGGGAACGAATCATCAGTCCGGAGTAGCATCTACTTACCCAGCCGTTTCCCATCAAAACGATTTTTTTAATTATAATCTTTTTTCAAGGATCTACGTCTGGAATCAATACACCCGCAAATGGTTGCATAAAAAAAGAAATATAGCCATCGACAATATAATGGCAGTCGGCTCTATTCGCCTAAGCAAGAGCCTTCAAACAAATACGGCAAATCATATAAAATCTATTGGTATCTTGTCGAGATTTGAAGTAATCAACACTTTTGATAAACGTCATTTTTTTGAAAACCTAATTTCTATCGATCCAGAATCG
>Ga0209401_1000968_pt1 | contig 19265 bp, 25 predicted proteins | sample M_140807_MF_Meta_FD_187318 | JGI IMG/M metagenome (GOLD analysis project Ga0209401, IMG submission 187318) | Freshwater microbial communities from Lake Montjoie, Canada to study carbon cycling - M_140807_MF_MetaG (SPAdes) (version 2) | ecosystem: Environmental > Aquatic > Freshwater > Lake...
CAGGACCCAGCGAGAGCGGCGAACGGGGAGGCCCACCCCGTTTGATGGCATTCCGAGAACATGATCAGCAGAAGGTTGGCGACGAAACAACGAAGGCATCCGTGAGACCGGAAGCGCAAGATTTGACGAAGCTAGGCCGATCGCTCAGTGTGGTTCGGACGAATGAATCCTGTCGTTGTGCCATTCGTCACACCCTGGAGGCCCGCTTGGGTCGAGTGCCACGCTCCACAGAAAAAAATCAGCGTTGCAGCCGATTCGGCTCGCTGCCCAAACGGGAGCAAGACCTGGGAATTCAGCGGTAGTTCCGCACCCGCACCGGCACCAGCACGGGAGCCATCAAGCCGCCGCCGCCATTGTCATCGTCGGAGCCGAAGGCCAGCCACACCACATAGCCGAGCAATCCCAGGGCAACCACGGTGAGCAGTAGTTCGGTCATGCCGGCCTTTCGGTGACTCGCAGCCTAGCGGGGGTAACCAGCCCTGGAGTAGCGAATGCTTCAACGGGATGGGGGAAAACCCGGCTGCCCCTCCCAGGGAGCCCCCTTCAACCAAAGCCCTTGCCCGCATTCTTCGCCACACAGGCCTGGAGCTGGCGGCGCAGGGTGGGGTGGTCGAGGCCCTTGCCAATGATCACGAGCTGGTTCTTGCGGGGGCCACTCCAGTCGGTGTCGTCAAGGGAGAAGCGCTTGCCGGCCAGATGGAAGACGTGGCGCCGCTCGCTCTCGTTGAACCAGAGGATCCCCTTGGCGCGGAACACCCCCTGGGGCATCTGGTTATCGAGGAAGTTCTGAAACTTGCGGAGGGCAAAGGGGCCCTCGCTGGCAAAGGAGAGGGAGGTGAAACCCTCGATCGCCTGGTGGTCGGGATGGGCGTCGTGGTCGTGGTCGTGATGGTGGCCGTGATCTGCATGGGCGTGATCGGTGTGAGCGTGATCGGTGTGGCCGCTCTCCCCGTGGTCGTGGCCGTCGTGGCCCCCCTCGTGCTCGTGCACGCAGACGCCGTGATCGTGGTCGCAGTCCTCATGGTCCTGCTGGGCCACCACCTTGTCGCTCTCGAACAGGCCCACGCTCAGCAGCAGCGGCAGGGGCACCTCCCCTTTCACCGACCGCAGGATGCGGGCCTCGGGCTTGATCGCCAGCAGCTCCGCTTCCACCGCCGCCAGCCGCTCCTCATCGACCAGATCGCACTTGTTGAGCAGGATCATGTCGCTGTAGACCACCTGGGAGCGCGCCACCTCGCCCTCCAGGATCGCGGGGCCGAAGTTCTCGGCATCCACCAGGGTGATGATCGAATCGAGGCGGGTGAGATCGCGCAGGTCGCTACCCAGGAAGGTCATCGCCACCGGCAGCGGATCGGCCAGGCCGGTGGTCTCGACCACCAGGTAGTCGACCTTCTCGGGCCGCTCCAGAATGCGGTAAACGGCCTCCAGCAGCTCGCCGTTGATCGTGCAGCAGATGCAGCCGTTGCTGAGCTCCACCGTGTCGTCCCCCGTGGAGACGATCAGGTCGTTGTCGATGCCGATTTCGCCGAATTCATTCACCAACACCGCCGTCTTCAGGCCCTGCTGGTTGGTGAGGATGTGGTTGAGCAGGGTGGTCTTGCCCGCTCCGAGGAAGCCGGTGAGGATCGTCACCGGCAGGCTGGTGGGCAGGGCCTCCATCACGGCATCGATGCCTGCGGCGGCCTGGGTGCCGCCGGAGGCATAGCTGTCATAGGCAGCGGTGGCCGGGGCTGGGGGGCGGGTGGTGGTCATCGGGAGGGGAGGGCTCAACGGCCGCAGGGTCGCCAGGGCCGACGCCCTGGCACGACGATAGACATGGACCACCAGCCCCCGGCCATGCCCCATTGGTTCCTCCCCGGCCGCTCCGGCCGCTCTGCAGTCCGCTCCGCCCGCCTCGTAGTCCGCTCCGCCGTCCGCTCTGACGCCTGCACCGCCCGTACCGCCCGCACCGTCGCCCGTACCGATGAGCGCCACCGGCTTCCTGGGGAGCCCACTGCCGCCGCCATGCTGCTCCGCTCCGCGCTGCTGCTGTTCCTGCTGCCGGGCTGCGCGGCGCAGACGGTGGGCCGGGGCACGCCGCAGCCTGTAGGGCAGAGCACGCCGGTGGGCCGCAGCGGCGGCGACCTCCTGCCGGTGCTGGCCACGGCAGCGCCGGTGAACCTGCTGGCCCAGGCGGTGGGGGCCGGCTGCGCCCGGGTCGAGCCGCTGGTCTCCGGTGCCCGCGACAGCCACGATCTGCACGCCACCCCGGCCGATCTGCTGCGGCTGGGCCGCGCCCGGGTGCTGGTGATCAATGGCCTGGGTCTGGAGCCTGAGCTGCCGACCCTGCTCCGCTCGGCGGCAAATTCCAGCCTGCGCGTGATTGACAGCAGCCGCGGCGTGACCCCGGTGCGGGCGCAGGGGCGCCCCGATCCCCACATCTGGCTCGATCCCCGGCGGGCGCTCGCTCAGGTGGAGAGCATCCGTGACGGCCTGGTCGCCGCCGATCCCGGTTGCCGGGACCGCTACACCGCGAACGCCCGTGGGCTGCGGGTTTCCCTGCTGGCTCTGGATGGGGAGCTGGCCACGCAGCTGGCCCCCTTTCGCGGTGGGGTTGTGGTGGGCCCCCATGCGTTCATGGCCTCCTTCGCCGATCGCTACGGCCTACGAGCCGAGGGCCTGGTGGCCACCCCGGAGGCCAGCCCTACCCCGGGCGACCTGCGGCGGGTGCTGGCACTCCTCACCCCATCCGGTCCCCGGGCGCTGGTGCAGGAACCGGGCGAGTCCGCCGGCTCGATCGTGGCCCTGGGCCGCGATCTCGGCCTGGAGCCCGTGCCTTTCGATCCGATGGAGGCCGGCTTCGCCGAGGCCCCGCCGCCCTCGGCCGCTGATCCGCTCGGCCCCTACGCCACGGTGCAGCGGGGCAATGCCCGCCAGCTCGTGGCGGCCTTCCAGGCCTCCCTGGCTCGCGGGAAGGCTCCCTGAACCGGGGCACCCGCCCACCGCTTCAGGGAGCCTTCCCGCAACCACCGCAGCTCGCCGAGGGGCGCCGGCAGCGCCGCGGCAGCGGCAGGAAGCCCTGCTAGTCCTGTCGCGCCCCCTGTTCGCGCCTCAGCCCGGTGGCAGCCAGAGGCTGAGGCGGGAGGGCTGCTGGATCGGGGTGGCCTCCAGACTGGAGGCGTCGATCAGCACGGGCCGGGACGCCGGCGGCGGCTGATTCGCTCCCCGAGCGTTGCCTGCGGGCCGGAGGGTGGTGAGCAACTGCTGGGTGGCGGGATCGAAGTGGAGCCCGGCGCCAGGCTCCAGCTCCCAGCCCTCCAGCTGCCGTTGGCGGAGGATGGCGCCCTGCGCATCGAGGGCCAGCAGGCTGAGCACCGGCCGCTCCTGACCATCCAGCAACAGCAGCCACACCCGCTCGCCGCCGCCGGCGCAGGCCCCCCCCACCACAGCAGCGCTGCCCAGCCAGAGCTGGCGGGGTGGAAGACCCGGTTCCACTCGCTCCAGGGAACGGCGGTAATCGGGCCAGTGGCGCAGCAGCAGGGCACGGCCGGAGCGGGGACAGAAGGCCAGCAGATCGCGGCTGCCCGGCAGCATCTGGCGCCGGGGCGGCCGGGGTGGCAGGTTTTCGAGGGCCAGGCCTTCCGCGGTGGGCACCACCACGCCTCCCCCTTCCGGCAACAGTCGCATCGCCCCGCCGGCCCGCAGGGGCAGATCCAAGCGACCGCCGGATCGGGGCAGGAGGGTCACCACCTCGTGGGCCCCTCCGGAGCTCTGCACCAACAGGTCGCCGCGGCGGTTGCTGCTGAGGTGAGCGAAGAGCAGCCGCCCCCGCACCAGCGGCCTGGGTGGCTCGATGGTGGGTCGGCGCGCCGGCGCGCCGGCCGAAACCACGGCAGACTGCCCCAGCCCAACCCGCCAGATCGACACATAGCCCGCGGCGTCCTCGCCGCTGTAGGCCACCCCCGAGCCGTCTCCCTGGGGTTCCACGCTCTGCAGCCTTGGCCATACCGGGCTCAGGGGCAGCCAACGGCCGTCGTGGTCGCGCAGCTGCAGCTGTTCACCCGTCGCCACCGGCACTACCGCCAGCAGGCGGGGCCGCGGATCCCAGTGCCAGAGAGAGGACCGCAGGGCCTGACCTTGCCGATCGTGCCCCGCCAGCGCCAGCTGCAGGGGCTGCCGCACCGGTTTCTGGTCGAGCAGGGTGAGCTGGAGGCGTTCCCCCTCCCCCAGCCAGCGATGGGGGCGGGGAGGATCCAGCCGACTCGCCTGTTGCAGGCTTTTGAGGGCCATCGGCCGTTAGAAGCGGGCCTCCAGGGCGGCGCTGCCAGCGCTGGCGGCGGCGGCGCCCAGGCTCTCCAGCCGCGGCGGCCGCCGCAACAGCCACTGCTGCTGGAGCAGCGCCAGCATGGCGGCCGAGAGCAGCACTGCCCCCAGGAACCAGGGGGCACGGAAGGGCACCTTCATGGCTCCAGGGGGTAGCGGGGCCGGGCGATCGGCCGGATCCTGCTGGGCACCACCACCAGGGTTGCACCGGGAGGGCGTGCTTCCATCACCATCCGACCCTCAATCGCCACCCATTGGTCGGCCTCTGGCGGTGGACTGCCGGAGGGCCAGCGAACCGGCAGCCCCACCGGTGTGGCATCGGCCAGGCAACAGCGCACCAGCAGCCGGGCCAGCTGGGGCGGCTGATCCGGCATCGGCAGTACGAAGCCGCTGATCCGCACCAGGTCGCCGTCGAAAAGGGCGGGATCGGGCTGGCTGCGCAGCAGCCGCACCCAGTCGGTGAGGCTGCGCTGGGCGGGGGGCAACACGAAACTCAGCTCCCCGGCGCTGCCCTCATCGCGGGGTCGCTGGGCGGCCAGATCGGCGAAGGAGGGGTTGGGGGGCAGGGCCAGCAGCAGGGCGGCGAGGAAGGCGGTGGCCAGGGCGGTCAAGCCATCGAGCCGTTCGCCGGGGTTGCGGCGGCGGCTTCGGGCCGGCCCCCCTTCCCGGGAGGCGGTCGCCCGTGATTCAGCCGGTAAGGGGGCGTTCCCAGGCGGCCTGGTCTGCGGTGGCCGCCCGGAGGGGGCCGCGGCGACCGAATCGAAAGCCCAGCGGGCCTGCAGCAGGGCCAACAGCAGCAGCACGACCCCCGAGAGAGCCACCAGGGGGTGAAAGCTGCGGCGCAGCAGCAGGTCGAGGCGGCCATCGACGCAGCTGCGCAGTAGGACCAGGGCCCAGAGACCGAGGGCGAGGGCCCGGAGGATCGCCCCGTTTCGGGCGTCGTGGGCCGGATTGCGCACCATCAGAGCTGCCACAGGTTGATCCACTGGCCGATCAACAGCACCAGCAGGGCGGTGCCGCCGGTGGTGAGCAGCAGACCCCGGGGGCGGAACAGCAGGCTCAGCAGACCCAGCAGTTTCAGATCGATCACGGGGCCCAGGAGCAGGAAGGCCAGCAGGGCTCCGGGGGTGACCTGGGCGGCGAAGCTCAGGGCCAGGAAGGCATCCACGCTGGAGCACACCGACACCACCAGGGCCAGCAGCATCAGGGCCAAGATGGAGAGGGTGGGGGCTCCCCCCACCGCCAGCAGCCAGCTGCGGGGCACCCAGAGCTGCACCAGGGTGGCCACCAGGCAGCCGAGCACCAGCATCAGGGCCAGGGAGAGAAACTCGCGGCTCGTGTGACGCAACACCTCCTCCAGGCTGGGTCGCTCCAGCGTGGCCGGCGGCAGGGCCGGCTCCGGCAGGGCCGGCTCCGGCAGGGCGCCCACCTGGCCGCTGCGGCGCTCGAGCAGGCTCACTTCGGACAGTGGCTGCCGCAGCCTTCGTTCCTCCAGGAGATCCGGCTGGAGCAGCTCCTGCTCCGGCAGCAGCTTCAGCAGCAGCGCCAGACCCACTGCTACCACCACCGCCCCGAGCGGCCGGCAGAGCAGCAGCCAGGGCTTGTCGGGGAAGGCGGCAGCCGTGCTGGCCAGCACGATCGGATTGAGCACCGGCGCCGCGAAGAGAAAGCCCAGGGCGGTGCCGAGGGGGGCGCCGCCGGCCAACAGGCGCCGCGCCACCGGCACATTGCCGCATTCGCAGGCGGGCAGGGCGAAGCCGAGGGCGGCGCCGCTGAGGGGGCCGAGCAGGGGGCCGGAGGGCAGCCGCCGCAGCCAGCGGCCATCGGGGGCCAGCCAGCGGGCGGCCGCGGCGATCAACACGCCGAGCAGCAGAAAGGGAAGCGCTTCGATCAGCAGGCCCTGGAAGATGGCCCAGCCGGTGGCCAGCCGGGTGGCATCCAGCTCCACTGGCAGCAGCAGAACCAGTAGGGGCGGTAACGGCATGGCGGTGAGCTGGAACGCTGCCATCAGCCCGTCTGGAACCAGGCCGGGGTGGCGGAATAACAGGCGGCGTTCTTCTCGTTTTCGCGGGCCTCGACCCGCCAGCAGCAGCTGCGGCCACCGTCGCGCTCACGCAGCAGGGCATTGGCCCAGCCCCACACCAGTTCGGCGGTGCTCTCCATCCCCACGTTCGCCATCACACGCAGGTCGAGGGCTCCCTGCTCATGGAGCGACTGCCAGGTAGCCAGCAGGGGATCGTCGGCATTCACCAGAACGGTGTGGTCGAACTGGGCGGCCAGGCGCCGTTCGAGGTCGCCGAGGCTGGAGAAATCCACCACGAAGCCGTGCTGATCGAGGCTTGTGGCGGCAAACCACACGGTGAAGCTGCGGCTGTAGCCGTGCATGAAGCGGCAGTGGCCGCTGTGGCGCCACTGGCGATGGCAGCAGGGATAACCGCTGAAGTGCTTGCTGCAGGTGTGGGCGGCGGGGGCATCCATGCTTCAAACCGTAATACCGAGGAGCTGTCTGCTCCGGTGGCGGCCCAGCTCCTCGCCTGGGGATGCCCTGGTGCTCAGGCTGGTGCTCATCTTGGGAGCTGCCTCGATCCGGTCGCCTCGGTACGGTGCAGACGTGCCTGGCTCCGATCGATGCCGTCCTCGCCGCCCGGTTCCCCGCCCGCCCTTCCGGATCCCGCCTTCGCGGCGGCCCTGCGCTTCAACGAGGCTGGCCTGATCCCAGCCGTGGCCCAGGACTGGCTCGATGCCGCCGTGCTGATGGTGGCCTGGATGAACCGGGAGGCATTGGAGCGCTCCCTGGCCAGCGGAGAGGTGCACTACTGGAGCCGCTCCCGCCAGGAGCTGTGGCACAAGGGCGCCAGCAGCGGCCATTTTCAGAAGCTGCGGGGCCTTCGCTACGACTGCGACGCCGACGTGCTGCTGCTCAGCGTGGAGCAGGTGGGGGAGGTGGCCTGCCACACCGGCGCCCGCAGCTGTTTCTACGACCAGGGCCCCGCTCCCAGCGCCGGTGGACCCGGCGCCGATCCCCCGCCGGCCGATGCCTGCACGGAGCTGATGCGGGTGATCGAGGCGCGGCGCGACCATCCGGAGCCGGGCAGTTACACCAACAAACTCCTCGAGGGCGGCGATAACCGCATCCTCAAGAAGATCGGCGAGGAGAGCGCCGAATTTGTGATGGCCTGCAAGGACGGCGACCCCGCCGAGATCGCTGGCGAAGCGGCCGACCTGGTGTTCCACCTGCAGGTGGCTTTAGCCCACCATGGCGTGGAGTGGCGTCAGGTGCTGGCGGTACTAGCGGCGCGGCGCGGCGCCCCCCGGCGGGAGTGAGGCATGTCTTCCAGCCTTCCCTCCACACTGCGGGCCCGCAAGGAGGCCGCCATGCACCTGCGGCTCAGCGAGGGTTCCGGCCGCCGCTGGCTCTGGGCCGCCGGCTGCGCCCTGCCGGTGTTCGGGCTGCCCCTGCTGGTGTGGCATGGCCGGCGGCACCGCACCCTCATCCCCTTCATCTACGGCCTCACCACCCAGGCGATCGGGGCTTTCCTGCTGGCCACGGTGGCCAGCTCCCTCTGGGCTCCCCAGGCGCCGCTGGGGGCTGAGGGGTCGCGCGATGACAGCCACAGCACCGTGCCCCTGGCTCTGCTGCTGATGGCCTCCGGCTGTTTTGCCCTGGGACACCGGCAGGGCCAGGAGAAGGCGGCTCGCGATGCCGCCACTTGGTTGCGACTGGATGGCTGAGGCCAGCTGGGGGATGGCTTGAGGCCTCGGTCAGGGCCGCTCGGTTTCCGGGCTTGAAATCGGTTCACGGAAGGCATCGCGAGAAACTCTGGAAGGCTTGGCACGGTCCGCGACGTCCCGCATCAGAATCCAGTGGTCATAAAGGTTCTGCAGGGCGCCCTGGGATTCCTGCGTGCTCAGCCAGGTGTTGATGTAGCTGGTCAGGGCGACGTCCTGGCCGCCGATCAGCAGACCGAGGCGCACCGGCAGTTCCGAGCCGAACGGGGCCAGCAGAGTGGTGGAGGGATGCACCGCGCTCCAGGCGGCGCCACCTTCGCTGGTGGTGATCAGACCATCGAAGCGCGTGAGCCCTGCCGTACTGAAGAACTCCCGGCGACTGGCGATCGGTTCGATGCGCACGGGGGTGCCGCCCCGGCCGAGGAACTGATCGATCCGTTCCCGCAGACTGGGTGACAGCAGGCTTGGATCGAGCACGGCCAGTTGCAGCGGACGATCGAGGGCCCGCACGTCGAGATCCTGGATCCGACGCACCCGCGAATCGGCCACCACCAGGCCCAGATGTGCCTTCAAGTAAGAGTCTGAGACAGAAAAGCGAGCCGCCCGTCCCGGTGTGACCACGAGCCCTCCGGCGACCATGTCCAGACGACTCTCGCCGAGCCAGCGCTCCAGATCGACGGGGCTTGCCTCCACCAGCTGGATGCGCGCCAGGCCCAGATCCTTGGCCAACTGGCGCATCAGGTCGAGATCGAACCCCACCCACTGGCCGGAGCTGTTGCGGTAGGCCCACGGCATCGCCTCCTGCCTCACCCCCAGCCGCAGCACGCCCCGGCGGCGCATCGCCGCCAGCGACACCGGCGCGCTGTCTGGCAAGGGCACCAGCTGCACGGCCGGTTGGGTTTCGAGGGCCCGACGTTCGAGGATCAAACGGTCGTTGCGATAACGGCCCTGCAGGCTCTGCGTCAATGCGGCATGCACGGCGCTCCCCCCCAGCACCCCCTGGAGGGCACCGATGCTCAGGGTGAGTAGCAGGGGCAGCAGGCGGAGGCGCAGTCGGTTGAGGCTTCCGGCATAGACCACCAAGGCCAGGCTGAGAAGGCCGAGCAGCGTCATGCCCTTCTCGAAGCGGTACAGCCAGGAGCCGGTGATGTCGATGATCGTGAGCAGATCGATCGGCAGACCCTGCTGCCGCAGTCCCTCCCGGACACCGGCCTTGAGGCCGCCGGTCACGCTGGGAAGGCCGATCGCCAGCAGGCCCCACCGGTCGGCTTGGGTCATGGGTTGATCCCGCATCCAGGCGAGGAAGGGCACGCACACCAGGCCCAACACCTGGCCGAGGCCGGGCAAGGTAATTCCGAGGGTCACGGCCGCTGTCATCTCCTCAACCGCATGCTGACGCTGCGCTTTGGCGCCCCAGCTGCTGCTGCCCAGCTCCCGGCGCAGGTTGTCGAGCAGCAGCGGCAAGGCCGCCATCAGATTGGTGGATCCCAGGACCAGCCCCAGAGGGCTGGCGAGGATCCTCCACAGCTGCCGGATGCCGCAGGGAGTCAAGGCCAGCAGGAGGCCGATCACCAGGGATGACACAACGGCGGTGGCGATCAGGGTCATGGCGATCAGCCCCTGCAGGCGGATCAGCAGATCGAGATCCATGGCACTGACGCTGCGGGCTGTCAGGGCGAGGATGGTGATGGGCAGAAAGCCGATCACGATCCGGTTCAGATCGCGGAACAACCGGGTCAGCACCGCCAGGGGACGCAGCAGATCGTCGCGATCCTCAAGACCCTGGAGCAGCACCCCGAGCACCCCCACGACGAGCGTGATGGCCGCCAGATTGTCGGCGGCAAGGGCCTGGAACAGGTTGGCCGGCACCACGCTGCGGATCAGATCAATCGAGGGGCGAGCATGGAGAAGGGAAGGGTGAAAGAAGGGTGATCCCTGGAGTTGCGGCAGCATCAGCGGCATCAGCAACACCGCCGCCGCGCCGATGATCCAGAGCGTTGCGAGGCAGGCCCCCCCCAGGCGCAGCAGGTTGGCCATGGATCCCTTGGGGAGGCTGCCCAGGGCCAGCAGCAATTCACAGATCAGCAGCGGCATCACCATGAGTTGGGACGCTTTCAGACCGAGCAGGCCGATCGGTTCAAGCGCCGGCACGGCGTTGGGCAGCAGGCGTCCGATGGCGATGCCGAGGGTGATGGCCACAACGAAGCGCCGGCCCACGGAAGCCGGCCAGAGCCAAAGGCCCAGTCGGAGCAGGGGTGACTGGAACAGGCGAGGTGTCTGCGAGCGCACCACCTCCCGCCAGCGCATCACGCTCTCAACGGGAACGCCGTGACGCTCGGCCAGGGCTTCAAGGCTGTCGCTTCCTTCCAGGGCTTCCAGCGCCACCCTCGCCTTGAACTCAGGAGGGTGGGAAGGGCGGGGCCGCATCAGGGCATGGCCGAAGCCGCAGCCGGTCAGTGGCCGAAAGGTACCGCTGCGGCAGGGCCTGGCAAGAGCGCCAACCCTCTCAATCCCAGGGCTAGGGCAGGGAGGAGAGCCGTTGCACCCGCTTCAGGGCCTCCACGCGACGCGCACCCTGGGGAACTTCAAGGCCGGGGCAGCCATCCGCATGGGCTTGTCCATCGGGAACGAAGAAGCAGCCAAGCGATCGAAGGAGCTCAGCTAAAAAGAAGTATAGTAAATTGGCCATTATTCGCCAGGCCGGTGATGTCGGCTGCTGTGATCCGTTCAAATTCGCCGTGCTGATCACCCGCTGACTTGGATCAGGAGCGCCCTCCTGGGCAGGTTATGGCCCTTCAGAAGGAGTCCTCCGTCTGGCCAGCGAAGCGGCCGGCGTAACTCTCGCTGCCCTCCAGCTTCTGGAACACGAACTGGCAGATGGCGGTGCCGGGGTGCACGGCCAGGGGGGCGGGGCCGAAGTTGCTCATCTCCAGCACCTGCTGGCTGTCGATCCCGGGGCCCATGAAGGGGGCGCTGATGTGCACCATCAGGCCCAGCCGCGCGAAGCGGCTGCGACCCTCGAGCCAGCCGCACAATCCGGGGCCCAGGCGCAGGCGCTCGCGGGTGATGCCCAGCACTGTTTCGCCCGGCATGATCAGGATGTGAGCGCCGTCGGGCACGGTGATCTTGTCGGTGAGCAACCGGTAGTCGGTGTCCTCGCCCACTTCGATCACCGCATGCACCTTGCGGAACACCCGGAAGCTGGGGGCCAGGGTGAGGTCCACCGAGGCGGGACCCACCAGCTCGGGGTTGAAGGGCGTGATCGTGATCGCGCCCTGCTCGATCGCCTCCAGGATCGCCCCTCTCCCGAGCACGGCCATGACTCACTCATCGCGTGGGCAGGGGTGGATTGTCTCAGGGCGGGGCGCCGAACCCATCAGCCGCTCTGTTGGAGATCGGGGCCACCGTTTCAGCCGCCGCCATAGGCTGCCTCTCAGCCGCAAGTCTCGGGTGACATTCGAGCAATTCAGGCTGTTCCTCTCGCGGGTGCAGCGCGACCCGGCCCTGAGGCGGCAGGTGGAGGAGGCGAGCACCGCCGATGAGGTGGCGCGGCTGGCCCAGGATCTGGGCTTTTCGGTATCCGGCAGCGACATCCTGCGTTTTTCCGGCCAGTCGGCTGCGGGTGTGCGGGTGAAGCGCATCGATCACCCGGGCGAATATCCCGGCCGCTACTACTGATCCCTCACCGACCCATGACCCGGTACGTGATCATGCGTGATGACGGCCTCAGCGATGCCATCGCCGGCCAGATGTTCGCCAGCTACGACGAGGCCTACATCGTGCTCGAGCGTTATTACGCCGATTTCTGCTGTTCCGATGAGCGGGAGTCTTACCGGATCGAGGCGGAGAACGCCGTGCCGTAGCGACGCAGCCGCCGGATCAGGTCGGCGATCGAGTCGTCGGATGCGGGATGGCTGCGGTTGCTCACCAGCTGGCGACCCACCACCTGGGCGCCCAGGTGGGCCAGCTGCAGGCGCAGGGCCGCGAGCACGGTGTGGCCACCGCTGCCGGAGTGGGTGGCGATCACCACGGGGCGCTCGTTGAACAGGGCGCGGAAATCGCTGCCCTGCACCGAGAGCCAGGCGATGGCGCTGGTGAGCACCGGCGGGATCGAGCCGTTGTATTCGGCGGCGCAGATCACCCAGCGGGGCGAGCCGGCCAGCTGGGTCTGCAGGCCGGCCAGGGCCTCGGGCGCCGCCGCCCCTTGCATCCGGGAGGTGAACAGGGGCAAATCCACGCCGGTGAGATCCAGCACGGCGGCCTCGGCGCCCTGCTGGCGGGCCGCTTCGGCGAAGCGCTCGGCCAGCGCCAGGTTCTCGCCATGGCTGGCGCTGATCACCAGAACCTCGGGGTTGGGCTGGGCGGGCATGGGGATGGGGAGAGCGGAGGGAGAGGGGCCGGAGTAGCCGGAGCCCGGGAACGGCCGCCGGGGGGCGCTTGGGAAGAGGCTGGCCCGGGGCCAGTGGACGGCTACCGAGGGCTGGGTAGAGGCTGGCAGATCGCCGCGGGGCTCTGAGCGCAGGGCTGTCAGCCCAGGGGCTCAGTTCACCACTTCCAGCAGCTCCTGGCCGTCGTCGTTCCCATGGCCAATGGTGCCGAGGCTGCGCTCGTGGGCCAGCTGGGCCTGAAAGCTGGCGGGATCCAGCTCCGACGCCGCCAGCAACGCCCGCGCGCTCAGGGCGCCGCATTCGCGCAGGAGATTGGCGAGCCGATCGGGAGTGACGGGGGCGGCATCACCAGGGCTCGGATCCGGGTGGGCTGCAGCCTGGCGCCGACCACGCCGCGAGGGACCGGACGCCGCGGCCTCCGCCTGGCGGGCCGCCCACTTCTTCGCAGCCAGCCGTTCGAGCAACACACGCGCCGGTTCGTCGTTGGGGTCCTTCACCGCCAACATCGCATCGATTAGGGGGCCTTGGTGTGAAGGATTGGCCCGCGCCTGATTTCTTTTCTTCAGCGTTTTTCTGCAGCAGACCCTTATAGAGAACGCCCAGGCCTTCCTGGCGGGCGCTGTACCAATCGAGCTTGTCCATCTCGCTCACCAATTTCGTGAGCGTGACCGGTTTTTTGCAGCTGGTCGTGCTTCATCTGCTTGGGGCCATCCAGACTCCCCAAGGCATCCCAGCGCCATTCCTCGGGAATTCCCTGTTCCCGGCCCGTTTCCTTGGTCATCTTCAGGAACAGCAGATAGGTGAGCTCCGTCACGTACTGGTGATAGGTCACCCCGTCGTCCTTCAGCACATTGCAGAGGTTCCGGAGCTTGGAAATGATGTCGTGCGTTGTGGTGAGCACCAGGCCTCCATGGTGAGTTCGTCCACATGGGCAAAAGCTTGATCCGCCGTGACCAGGACACAGCCTTCGCTGAGGGCATGGCTGGCGATCAGCAGGTCCAGCGCCGCCAGCGGCTTGCCATGGCGTTCAAGTTCAGCGCGCAGCCGGCCATAGATCCTGCTGCAGGCTTCGGTCCAAGGCAGGATCTCCAGGGTGTCGAGGGTGGACTCCGCCAGCGCCCGCAACCGCGTCTGCAACGGCGAGGTGGGCGGCCGCTTCTCCAGGCCGTAGCGGATCTCGGCCACCACAATCGCCGATAGGCAACAACGTTGCTCACGCACCCAGCCATCCAGGCGTGGCGAGCGCCGCCTGAGAAAGGCGCTCACGGCGTTGGTGTCCAGCATCAACCTCCTCTTCCCTGCAGCCATCAGGGAAAGTCCACCGGTTCGGGAGGACTTGTGTCGTGCAATCCCTCGAAAAAGGCGTCCAGCTCATCCCGGAAGCCAGGCTCCTGCAGCAGCGCATCCCTGAGTTCCCGCAACTCCTTGGCCGAGGGCCGCACCGGTGTGAGCACCACCGCCCCGCTTTCGAGGTCTCGATGCACCTCCACCTCCGTTCCCTCGAAGCGGAATTCGGCCGGCAGGCGTACCGCCTGACTGCGGCCGTTGCGAAACAGCTTGGCGCGCATGAATCCCCTGCGGCTGTGGTCGATACCGAGACCAGATCAGTTGGGCTGGAGCGGCCCGATCTCCGGCAGCACGCTCGCCAGGGTCTGCTTCGCCAACCTCAGATCGTGGCTGGTTTGCATCCGCAGTCAGAACCCTTCACTGAGGATCGTTCAGCTCGCCCAGATCTCCTCCAGCTCCAGTACCAGGCCTGGAAACAGCGCGCCGCCCTCCAGATGCAGGGCTGCCTCCAGGCGCTGGGGGCCTGCTGCTTCGCCCGCACAATTGGCCTGCCAGATCTCCACCGACCGCTGCTCGGGGAACAGCAGCCAGCCCAGCTGGGCGCCGTTGGCCCTGTAGGCCGCCATCTTGCGCCGCAGCGCCTCGGCTCCGCGCGGCCCCTGATCGCTGGGGCTCACCAGCTCCACCACCAGATCCGGGCAGAGGGGCGGGAACCCGCGGCGTTGTTCGGGGGTGAGGGCCTGCCAGCGCTCTTGGCGCACCGCGGCCGCATCGGGGCTCAGCACGGAACCATCCGGCAGGCGGAACCCGGTGGAGCTGTCAAACAGCTTCAGGGGCAGGCTGCTGGCGCGGGCCGCCAGAGCAAGAGCCAGGTTGAGGCTGTGGTTGCGGGCGCCGGTGTCGCCGCCGGTGGGAGTCATCGTGATCAGCTGGCCATCGGCTGACAGTTCCAGCACCGCCTCGGGGTTGGCCTGGCACACCAGGGCGAACTGCTCCGGGGTCAGCCGGAAATCTGGCGGAAGCAGCAGGGGTGAGGGTCCATCAACCGCGGGCTCGGCAGGACCCGACGGCGCTGATGCAGCTGGTGGGGCGAGCGTCATGACCCTGGCGGCAGGGGGAATGTAGCTTAAGGGGGGAGGCCTGCCCTGCAAGGCCAGCCTGAGCGGAATGTTGCGGGTCTCGGTTCACGCCGCCCACACCTGGCGCTGAAACTCCTGCAGCACCCCATCCCGTTCGCCGGCAACCATCCGGTTGAGGCGCGGCCAGCCGCCCCCCTCGCACCGGAACAGCAGGGCGTTGTCGTCGAGCGCTTCGCGATCCACGATCGTGATCGCCTTGGTTTGGTTAGCGCTGCGTTCCAGCCACTGGCGTTGGGGCGTGGTCCAGGGCTTCGTGGCCAGGATCCGCTGCAGGGCCTTCTCCACCCGCTGCTCGTAGGGCACCAGCGGATCGCCCAGGGCCGCTGCAGCACCAGGGTGAGGGCGGGCAGATTGTTGCCGGGATCGCGCACAACGGCAGCGAAGCCATCGAGATAGTCCTCCGGGCGGCTGGCGTCGCCATAGCCCCGTTCCATCGAGCGCAGGGCGTCGTCGTGGTCGGAGCGGAACTGGGGCTCGGCGGGCCCGTCCCACTGCTGATCCAACAACTCAGCCAGGCCGTGGATGGTCCCGACCCAGCGACTGGCCTCCGTGATCGGCAGCTGCTGCAGCCGGTTGATGAAATCGGCGGGTTCCTCGCCGGTGAGCAAACGGAACTGGGCTGCATGGTTCTCGCTCAATCGCTGTTGTTTGCGCCGCTGCTTGGCAATCAGTTGTTGCCGCACCAGATTGCACTCCTCGCCCTCGGTGCTTTCCAATTCTTGGATCAGCTGGCTGAAGGAGATGGTGGGGTTCACCACCACCGGCTTCATGGCGGTGAAGCTTTCCAGGGCCTCACAGATCCGCACTGCATCAAAGATGCGGAAGTGGGTCTTGTCGATCGCATCACACAGGCGGGTGGCACGGCCGGCACCCTGCGCCACGCCACCCGCGGCTCCCGGGTGCTGCCTCCACGCGGCTGACGGTTCTCCCCTGACGGTTCTCCCCACCGGGAGATCCGGTTCGCCGCACCGGGTGATGAGGGCCGAATCACGGCGGGCGGTCGTCACCACCCGGGCCTGGGTCCAAACCCCCGACAGTGATCTCACCGGGGCACGGACCCCGCCCAACCCTCGCAAAGCAAACCATGTTGTCCCTGCGCACCACCACTCCCTTCGATCTGTTCGACCGTCTCGAGCAGCAGCTCCAGTCCGCCGAGCGGGTGCCGGCCGCCGAGGTGCATGAAACCGAGGAGGCCTATGAGCTGGTGCTGGAACTGCCCGGTGTGGATAAGGAGGCCATCGATGTGAAGGCCACCGACCGCACCCTGGTCATCAGCGCCCAGCGCCGGAACCCCCGCCAGGCCGCCCCGGCGGCGGGCGAGGGCGAGGTCAACAGCCAGCCCCCCGTGCCCACGGGCCGTGGCCTGCTGCTCAGCGAGTTCCGCTACGGAACCTGGAGCCGCAGCTTCCGCTTCCCCGCCGGCATCGACCGCGACCAGCTGCAGGCCACCTACCGCGACGGTCTGCTCAGCGTGCGGGCTCCCAAGGCCCAGCGCGTCTCCACCGTGTCGGTGAAGGTGGAGGGCTAAGGGCCGGGGCCGGCACCCTCAGACGGAAGCCCGATCACAACCCCCGGCTGCGGCCGGGGGTTTTTGCTGGCCGGCCGGCGGCTCTGGTCGGCAGAAGCCGCGTGTTCCAGAATGCGGCAGGCGTTTCCTCGGTTGGCTACAGCAAGGGCAGCTTCCGAGAAATCGATGAACGCCCTCCAGCTGCAGCCCGCCGATGTGGTGCTGGTACGCCATGGCGAGACCGCCTGGAGCCGAAGCGGCCAGCACACCGGCTCCACCGACATCCCGCTCACGCCGCAGGGTGAGGCGGCAGCCGGGCGGCTGGCTCCCCTGCTGGTGCCGGTGCCCTTCGCCACGGTGCTGTGCAGTCCGCTGCAGCGGGCCCGTCGCACGGCCGAGCTGGCCGGCTTCGCGGATCGACTGGCGCTCGATGGCGATCTGGTCGAGTGGAACTATGGCGCCTACGAGGGCCTCACCAACGCCGAGATCCAAACCCGCGTGCCGGGCTGGCAGGTGTTCTTGCAGGGGTGTCCCGGCGGTGAGAGCCCTGCCGAGGTGGGGGAGCGGGTGGATCGGGTCATCGCCCGGCTGCGCGGCGGCGACGGTCCGTCGCTGGTGGTGGCCCATGGCCACCTGCTGCGGGTGCTGCTGGCCCGCTGGATCGATCTGCCCCCCGCCGAGGGCCGCCGCTTCCTGCTCGACACCGCCACCCTCAATGTGCTCAGCCACTACCGCGGCATTCCGGCCCTGCGCTGCTGGAATGCGGCGCTGCCTTGATGCTCGATCGCCCAGGCGCACTGCTGCTGCCGATCCGGCACGCAGCGAGGGCGCGCGCCTACTTCCAAAGGAGCTCCGGGTGCCGGGGCCGTCCAGGATGGTGCCAGCTTCCCCTTACTGCCGATGCGTTTCTCCGAGGCCTGCGAACGCAACAAGGAGCCGATCCTGAAGATGCTGCGCCACTGGCTGCAGCCGCAGGCTCGCGTGCTGGAGGTGGGCTCCGGCAGCGGCCAACATGCCGTGCATTTCAGCCGGCACCTGGCCGACCTCCACTGGCAGGCCAGCGACCGGGCCGAGAACCTGGCCGATCTCAGGGAGCGGATCGCCCTGGAGGGTCGCGAGGGTCTGGCCCCCGGAGCCCGGCTGGCCGATCCGCTGGAGCTGGATGTGGACCGGGCCGATCAGTGGCCGCGAGGGCCCTACGACGCCGTGTTCAGCGCCAACACCACCCACATCATGGATGCGGCCTCGGTGCCCCGTCTGCTGGCTGGCGCGGCCCGGGTGCTGAGGACCGGCGGCCTGCTGCTTCTCTACGGTCCCTTCCACAGGAGTGGCGTGCCCACGGCGGCCAGCAATGTCGCCTTCGATGCCCACCTGCGCACGCTCGATCCGGCCATGGGGGTGCGCGATGCCCAGGAGGTGAGCGAGCAGGCGCTCAGCCTTGGCCTCGAGGCTGTGGCCGATGGGGCGATGCCCGCCAACAACCGCACCCTGATCTTCCGGAAGCAGTGGCCGGCGGTGGGCTGAACCATGGGGCGTGGCGTGGGCCGAGCCCTGCGGCCGGCCTGGGCAGATCGATGGGGCTGAGGCGCTGGGCTGCTGCTTGGCCCTGAAGGATGGGGAACAGGCGGCGGCTCCGCGGCTCCGGCCGGGTTTGCATTCAGTTAGGGCGAGGCGCGGCTTGCCAGAGAGAGCGCGGCTGGGAATGATGACCCCAGGGCCCTGCCGGCTGGGAACCCCATCCGCCATCCCATCCCCCCGCCCCCTGCCCGTGGCCTTCGTCAACGAAATCGTTTCCGACGCCGACATCGACGCCTATGGCCTCCCCTTCGAGAAGGGCAAGGGCCATTGGTGGACCCGCGACAAAGAACGGGATCTTTATTTGTGGGGTGGGCGTGGGGGGAATCCTCTTTGGGACGAGGAGATCCTGGGACGGTTTTTCTTTTTTGTCTCAGGTGTGACAATAAAGCTTGAAATCTCGGTTGGCAGTTGGTCCGAGGACTGGCATGCTCGACCTTACGTCGTGGAGTGGGGAAATGTTGTTTTTGTGGATCAACCTGTTTGCGCTGGCTTGAGCCAAAATCAAGTACTTGATCTTGTCAAGGAGGCTCTTGTTGTTTATGGGCGCGATGGCAGACATAATCACAATACTCCAGAACGGATTGTTCACTTTGGTTTCTAGCCTTTCGTAATCGACAGATTCGGCCGTTTTATTCAGCATTAGACGGGTTTTATATGCTTAAAGAGTTGAACTTCGTTCAACGCTTTGGGTCTGTAAGCATCGAGCAAAAGTCTGCTTTGTATAGATTTGGTGGCCAGCCATCCCTATTTATTGGGCGGCGCTCTAGTGCTTCGGGTTGCTTCTAAACACTTTTCCTCCTTGGCTTCTAGGGTTGGTGGCCGAACTGCGTCTGTCCGCCTCTGGGAAGGATTAGGGCATCGCGTTGCCTATTGGGGCGAGGCGATGAACTCCTTTCCCTCCACCCATTTTCAATGGCCATTACAGCCGAGGCGGCCATGGCTCGCTTGGCCGACGTTCACACGGTCGAGCAGCTCACCGCTCTGATCGATTCGATTGACATGAAGGTAGCCAGCGGCCGCACCCTTTTGTACAGCGGCCATCTCGGCTTGAGCCAAGGGACGAGTCGAACTGCGATCAAGTCCCATGATGTGGCTGTATTGCTGGCAGCCAATCACCCTCAACTGCAGATTATTGATGAACTTCCCATAGGTAAATTTTTAGACATTAATCCTGGTAGTGCCCGGATCAATGAGTTGTTGGTGGAGAAGCTTGACGAGCTTTTCCAGGGTAATCAAGAAAAAATCACCACCTACCTCTACGGCTCCCGCGACGCCAACGGTAATCGCATCGCCAATGGAATCTGGGATCGAGTTTCCGCCCGCTTCGCTGCCGCC
>Ga0209401_1000970_pt1 | contig 19263 bp, 31 predicted proteins | sample M_140807_MF_Meta_FD_187318 | JGI IMG/M metagenome (GOLD analysis project Ga0209401, IMG submission 187318) | Freshwater microbial communities from Lake Montjoie, Canada to study carbon cycling - M_140807_MF_MetaG (SPAdes) (version 2) | ecosystem: Environmental > Aquatic > Freshwater > Lake...
TTCCTGATACAACTGTGCCGCTTGCGCCGCCATCAGTTAAAACCATTGTGCCTGCGCTAGTGCTGTTAACGTAAAAACCGATCAGTTGGCATGGGCCTGTCGAAACCGCCCCTGTTGCCGTCATGTTTTTGTAAGCACCGACTTCTGCTACTGGCTGGCTCATATTCTGACCTTTCTAGGTTGTTGAATTTCGTATTCCCACAACTCATCTAATGTGATGGTCTGCAGGGTTTTGCCTTTAGGTGGCGGCTTATCACGTTCATCTTGGCGGTATGCCACCGCTAACATTCTAAACGCATCTGCGGGGTGAGAACACCAATCATGGCGGGGTGTTTGACGAAAAGTTTTTTTGTCTTCATCGTATTCACGTTGGTATTGGCGCAAAGCTTCTATTCCCTCATCGCAAATCGGGTCAAAGTAACAGCGGGGCAATATCATCCTTACGGCTTGAATACCGTCTTGAACACCAATCTCAGGCACGATAGCTAGTTTACTCATGCCTCCAAGATGTAACGCCAATTGCTCCACTATGGATTTACCACCGCTTGCCAAGGTTTTAGCTCTTGCATCATGCGGTAAGAAGTGCTTTGTGTATCGGTAGCCCTTGTCAACGACCACCCGTGCTATGTCTTCAATACTTGCGCCTGAGACAGCGTAGTAGTCCATTACGTGTATCTCGCCTCTAACGACTTGATACCACCAAATAGCTGTGTCGTCCCTGTACCCCAAGTCCCAAGCGGTAAAAACAGGCATTTCAGGGTCAAACTTAAGCTCACGAATGCGCCCATCATGGTCAACTTGCCGCATTTCTTGGCCGTAAAACGCACCCAAGATGGCGGCATCAAAGCTGCATTCGTACTCTTGGTCGTATTGATCTTGGCTTAGTTGCTGTTTGGCGGCTTGTAATTCTGTGTTTGGCAAAAGCTTGGAAACACTAGCAGGCAGGCGCAGCAAAAACCAATCAGGCGTGTTTTGGCTTACACGGTAAATGTCATGGAATTGGTTTTTGCCTTTAGGCGTGCCGCCAAACACCGCCCAACCCAACCTGTCGGACAAAGTGGGGCGAATGACGTTTCCCCAAACGCTAGGCTTAAAGTCGCCGTATTCATCAAGATAAACACCGTTAAAGCCTAACCCGCGCATTGCGTCTGCGTTGTCTGAGCCAAACAGCATGATCTTTGCACCGTTGATTAGCTCCACCATTAGGTCGGCTTCATTGGTGTTTTTGGTGATTGGTGCTGCGTAGTGCTTTAGGTAATCCCAGGCTACGCGCTTGGCTTGGCTTCTAAATGGCGCTATGTAGGCGTATTGGGCAATCCTATTGCCTTCAATAATGGCACGTTTGATTAGGTCGTTAATGGCGGCTACGGTTTTACCTGCCCTTCGATGTGCCACTAAGCACGCCCAACGCTCCGTTCTTAGATGAAAAGGCATAAATGCGCTTCTCGGCGCATAAGGAATGATTACTTCACGGCTTCCCACTTAACCACCAAGTCTTGACCATCTGCGCCTGTGATTTCCTGTTTTACGGTTTCGGCCCACTTTAGCTGGGTCTTAGTCCACCAAATCAGGGCCGTTGTATCGCCGCTGGTGGCCTTGCTGAATAGCGTTTTGGCTATCTGACCGTTGGCTTTGGCCTTACCCAAATCAAGCTCAGCACGGTAATACTTACGCAGGGTCTTGTCGTCTATGCCAACCAATACGGCTATTTGCTCATGGGGCAAGCCTAACCCGCTGGTGCTTTCGACCAGTTTTTTGGTTTCTTCGGTTGGCTTATGAGCCTCTTGGGGAATAATTGGCATTTTATATAGGGGAACTCGGTCAAATTTAAGCAGTTTCTGTCGTTTCTGTCAAAAGAACGGCTTTTTTGCCCGTAAAGTCTTCCCACCGCTTAACGATTACATCGCAGTATTTTGGGTCTAGTTCCATTAGCCTAGCATAACGTCCGTGCTTCTCTGCAGCCAACATTGTTGTACCACTTCCACCAAATGAATCCAAAACAATGTCGCCGCCTTTGGTGTTATTAAGCATTTGGTACTCAAACAGGGCCACGGGCTTCATAGTTGGGTGTTCACCGTTACGGCTTGGTTTGTCAAACTCCAATACGGTGCTTTGCTTTCGGTCTGCTGCCCATAAGTGACCAGCACCTTCTTTCCATCCATATAAACAGGGTTCGTGCTTCCAATGGTAATCCTGCCGCCCCATCACTATTGTTGACTTCTTCCATATAAGGCATTGACGAACTTTCCAACCAGCATCATGTGCTGCGCCACGGAAGTTATAGCCTTCAGAATCAGCATGCCATATATAGAACACAGCACCTGGTTTCATTACCAAGTCTGCCGTAACGTAAGAATCACGTAAGAATTGGCGAAATTGGTCATCGCCCATACTGTCATTTTGTATTTTCAAGGCATCTTTGGTCTTGCCTTCATAAGCCACGTTATATGGTGGATCGGTTAACCACATATCCACAAGTTGTCCATCGCATAGCTTTTCCATGTCGGTCAGGCTACATGAATCGCCACACATTAGCCTGTGATTGCCCAACTGGTAAATGTTGCCTAGCTTGGTCTTAGGCTCTTCAGGCACGTCAGGGACAGCATCTTCGTCCGTTAGCCCCTCTACCACTTCAGGCTCGAGCAAAGCGTCTAACTCTTTTGGGTCAAAGCCCAATATTTCTAGCGCAAAGCCATCTGCCAACAAGTCGTTAAGCTCTATGGTCAGCATTTCATTGTCCCACCCTGCGTTTAGCGCCAGGCGGTTGTCGGCAATGATGTAGGCTTTCTTTTGGGTTTCGGTTAGGTCTGCAAGCTCTATGGTTGGCACTTCTGTATAGCCTAGCTTACGTGCAGCCATAAGGCGGCCATGCCCCGCAATAATGCCGTTTGAGCCGTCTATCAGTATTGGGTTAGTCCAACCAAATTCCTTAATGCTTGCCGCTATTTGAGCTACTTGCTCATCGCTATGGGTGCGGCTGTTTTTTATATAAGGGATTAGTTCTGTAACCTTCTTTTGGGTAATTTTCAATCGGTCAATTCTTTCATTTTGATAAGCCCGTTTAGCATTCTAGACTTGGTGTTGAACCATTGCTTGCTGAAGTCGCAATTATTGTAGTGGTCGAACTCAGGAATGCCTAGGGTGTAATGGGCTATCTTGGCGTTAGGGTTTTGTTCTTCCCCTACTAGTACGTTCCATTCTTTCGGTAACTCACCGATTTGCGTATCGGTAAGCCAACCGAATCGGTGCAGGAATGTGCCATCGTTTGCGTTTACATATTCAGGTGTCAACACTTTGTTCATTGGGTTGGCGCAATTCCATAGAATCAGGCTTGACCAATTCTTTCTAGGGTAGTTCCTATTGGCGGCTTCCATAGGTGTCCCTATGTACTTTTTAGGGTGTTTGGTTACGTAGTTATGTTTGACCACCTGCACAGCTTTTGTAGGGTCGAACAGGTCATTCAGGTCTTTAATGTTAGCAAGCATTAACATATCGCTTGCATCCATGAAGATGGCTTTGCCTTTGAAGTTTGTAAAGTAAGGCACTAGGAAACGCTGATAGATAAATGCGTTTGTACCGTCCCTTTGGCTTCCGTAGAAAGGCGTAATGGCTACAGGCTCTGATGTGCGCTCTATCAAGGATTGGCAAAACACATGGAAGCCTACGGCCTCTCTTGGGTCGTAGCCTGCAAATATCCGAATCATTTAAGGGTTAGCTTGTATAGCGTACTATCAATAAGTGCGGCTATTTCATCAATGATGTTCTGCAGTTCGGATTCTTTGGGCATGGCCTTGCGGTTTTTCTCAACGTAATCTTTTAAGCTTTCCAAGTAACGCACAGGGTCTTTGGCATTGTGGAAGTTTTCGGGAAATGTTTTGATTTTTTCGTAACAGCCTGCGTAGGCTTCGGCAAAATCATCAGTTCGCTCAATAATTTCTTTATAAAACGCGCCCAATGCCATATGCACGGCAAATGAATCGGTTGCTAGGTGCATGAAATGCGTAATTGTTCCTGAGTGCAGTAATGTGCTGATGAAGTCAGCTACGTCTTTTTGGTTTGGGTCTTTTTCGTAAGCCATAACATCCCTTTAAAAATGGGGGGCGTGCTGCCCCCCCTAAGACAACTGCAACACTATTCTACACGGGTAAAGGCACATCAGCAGGCCATAGCCCACGCTTGCATAGTAAAAATACTGTGGCTCTATGGGCGTTGTTCCACATTATTTGACGTTCTAGCTTGTTTAAGTCTTTGCCTTGGTCAATCTCATAGTGGCAATTTAGGCATAGCGCAGCAACTAAATTGTCGTCAGCCTTTACACCTTTGCCCTTGCCGCCACCCCAATTGCTATGTGCCGCCTGCACCATATGCTCTGCACCGCAATGTTGGCAGGGCAATTCAGTCACTATCTTAAGCAGTTTTCTGCTCCGAACATATTGGTGCTTGGGAATCATTGGTGGGATTTGTCTTGCATACGGTTATTGGCTTGTTGGGTGCGCCAAATCTCTACGTCTAACCTTGCCGCCTCAATTTCCCACCGCAAGGTTTCTTCCTGTTCTATTGCCACAGCCAAGCCTTTGAGAAGCTGTTGATAACTTGGATCGGCATAGGCTTCACGTTCCTGTGCGTTAGCGGCTTCATAGCCCATTGTTAGGGCTTCTTTCATAAGCAGGGCTTTCTTGGATTTCCTAAATTCTTCAAGATACACCCGCTGCGCTTTGGCTGCGCCGTAGATAGGGGCTTTGTCCCGAATGTCTTGGGTCTTCTGTTCAATCATTTGTAGTCTTCTTGCGCCATATGGCAAAAAATAGAACATTCAATGTTTTGCTCAGTTGGGTAATCTCCAACATTTGATGGCAACTCATCTAAGTAAACACGTTCACCTTTTGATTTGCTTATGGTCGCACCAATTGATCGTTCTAGTTTTGCCATGCGCTCAAAATGATCAGGGAAATCCACCCGTATTTTGTTCCAATATCCAGCCCCCCCCTTAACGCACCCAATGCAATTGTTGTTGTGATAGCCCAAACGGTACATTGCAGGCAGTTCAATGTTTGCGTTTTGAAGCATTGCAAGACAATCTTCTTTTGACAATCCTTTGTCTATCAATGGAGTCCAAATGTCAACATCATTGTTTGCGTCAATAAACCTGTCTAATCGGTGTTGTTCTTCAGCCGTATAGCCAAATACTTGTCTGTCTGTTGACTGCTCAAATTTTTGTCTCACTTCTTTTTTTAGAAATCTTGTGCAAGGCGCACCAGCTACGCCAACAATGTATCGACTTTTTTCAAACACATTAAAAATGCTGCTTTGATATTTTTCGTTTCTTAAAATCTGTATTTCCTGACCAAACCATTTTTCGCATTCAGCAAGAAATCGTTTGTTGTCGGGGTGTTCTTCTAAAACTTCGGTGTAAGCAATGATTAAAGACAGCTTACCTGCGTTTTCAGCAATGGCAAGTTTTGTTGCAACTGCGCTTGCGGCTCCGCAGCTAAACCAACAGACAATCCTCATTTAATCACCCCTAATGCTCTTAAAGCCGCTTCAGGGCCATCCACCACCGCCAATGTGCCGCCGTTCCATGCTCCGTGCCACTTAAGTTGGTCTTCAGTAAGTTTGCGTTGGGACGGGGGTTTATGACCGTCTTTGACTTCCATAAGCAATGTGGTTTGCCTATAACCCACCAGTAGGTCAGGAACGCCTTTACCCACACCCGCCAATGATTGAACCGTAGCTCCAGCGGCACGTAACGCCTCGACCACCTGGACATGGTTGGCATCAACCTTCGCCGCCCTCATGCCTGACCCTGTTCATGCGCTCCCGCAGGTCTTGCAGGGCTAATTCCCCACGCGACCTTGCTATTTCTGATGATATTTTCTGCCACCAACTTCGTGCTTGGCTGCCTTTTTCTTGAAATCTCCGAATCCACTCCCTTGCTTCGCAATCCTTGAAATGCTCCATCTGTTCCTGCGTCACCTGTTAGCTCCAATGCCTGTAATACGATTTGTGGGGGGTAATTTGTACCATCTTTTACTTTGTCTAGGATGGCATGGGCTTGGTAAAAGTTCATGCTTTTAATGCCTCTCGCCAAGATTTTTTTTGCACCAAGCTCAAATGTTCGCCCTTTTCCTCACGGGCCTTTAACTTGTAAGCCCATGCTTTTGCGTCAGGCTTTGGCATGGCGTGAAATTTTTGTATCGCTGCGGCCTTCTCATCGGGCGTATAAGCCGTTTTTTCTTGGGGTCTAGGGGGTAGGTAGCCCCCAACACCCGAAACGCTTTTAAAGGTCGGTAAAGTGCCCATTACGACTTTGCTTTTTAGCCATTCCGTAATTTTGGGCCATTGATGCGGTTCTGCCCATGCATGATGGGTGCATAGCTTGCTGCCCTTGTCCACCGTCCATTCCATCGGGCATTCAAATGCACCGCAAAGTAGGTCAATTCGGTCAGGCACTTGCGCCTGTTCGTGCTTTTGTTTTGCTTCAAAGTAGCTCATGTTTGCTCCTGGTGGTATGCACCCTCGACAATTCGGGGGAATTTGCTTGCTGTGAAAAGAAACTCAAAGTTGGCTTTCCAATCTTTTGATCTGCCTGTCAAAAACTTAGATTTGCCAACATGGACAAAAAACCAATCAAAAAACTCTAACCCTCTTTCCCTGTCCAGCTTGTCGGCAGAAACCACATCCCGCCATCTTGCCGCCACTAACCGCTTTCGGGAATCGCTAACCACAGTCACCCGTGGAAGCATTGGTAAGCGGCTGTTGTACAGGTCAACAATTTCAGAAATTGGGGCTGATGGCGTTTTCTCGCTAGGCGAGACAACAAGAGACGTAGTCTCTGTATTTATTGGTTCTTGGTTAATGGTTATTGGTTCTTGGTTCTTGGTTGGTTGAACGTCCGTTGAACGGGCGTTGAACCTGCGTTCAGCGGATGCTTTACCAGCCTTGGACGCCTGTTCAATCTTAGAGTGGAAATGGGCTATTTCCTTGTCTGCTCTGCTGTTCACAAAGCCATCAGGTGTTGACAAAAAAAACTCATCCAACACGCTAAAAACTTCAGCCTCAAATTCCCTCATGCCAATTTGCCTAGCAATGTCGTGAACTTTTATGGGTTTTTCGTGAAGATAGTAGAAGTCTAGAAGTCTTCTGTAAGCGGCATCTTCGATGACGGTCAAATGCCGTGTGTGGGACGCATAGTCCCCTATGTTGAATTGATAGTAATGCAAAATTTTTCCCAAAACCGTCCCACACAAAAAGAAACGGACGGCAGGCGGGTGGGCGCGCTTTTCGGCAGGGTAGCTACCCCCCACCTAGCCGTGTTTCAAACTCAAATACTAAACCATTCAGGTTTCAAAATCTTTAATTGCCAAACCCTGGCTTGTGGCAAGCTGTCGCCCCATTGGTACACAGCGGCCCTTTTAATGCCAAGCAAAGCCGCAAGCGCCGTAACGCCACCAGCTAGTTGAATTGCTTTTTCTTTTTCCATGCCGTTATTGTAAGCTAGATTGACAAAAAAGCCACAATTAGGGTTTGTCCTAATAAAAAAGTCTTGCAATACCGTAAAGCTGGCTTATACTTCACCCATGCCCTGAACTTCTCGGGGTCTTTTTAGGAGTAAGCAGATGGAACACCAATACAACGATGGAGGCCGAGAGGCCGCAGGCTACAAAGGCACAGCAGGTGACTGCGTGGCTCGTTCAATTGCAATTGCCTCTGGCCTGCCATACGCAGAGGTCTATGCGGCCCTTGCCAAAGGCATGGGGAGTCAAAGGGCAGGCAAGCGTGGCAAGCGCTCCGCATCCGCCCGTAGAGGCATCAGCGTGACGCGCAAGTGGTTCAAGGACTACATGGCCTCGATTGGTTTTGTGTGGACGCCTACGATGGGTATCGGCACAGGTTGTAAGGTTCATTTGCACGACGGCGAATTGCCAATGGGTAACTTGGTGGTGTCGGTTAGCAAGCATTACACCGCTGTGATTGATGGCGTGATAAACGACACATGGAACCCTCAGAGAGAGACCTACGAGGTAAACGCAGACGGCACAAGACACGTCTCCCGCAGGTGCGTCTATGGATACTGGTCAAAGCAATAAATCAACCCACGGGGCTTCGGCCCCATATTTAGGAGTACACCATGTTCGAAATTCAAGGCCCTTTCCCAAATCAAAAGAAACGCAAGGTTGACCGCATCATCACTTGTCTCACGCTCGTAGCGCTTGTCATTGTTGCCCTAGACCTTTGGTTGTGGAGGCCGTAATGATGACCGCCAATGAAGTAGTAGCCAACATTGCAGCCACGGCTGACCGTATGTATGCAGGGCAACCTGCTGTTGACCGCCTGGCTTATCAAGTCGGAATGCTGGAGTCCAAAGTACGTGAATACGTTTACCTTTTGGACAGCATGAAGCAGGAAATTCAAGACGTTATAGAAATATTGGAGGATTGATGAGAGTGATTACCTACTCAATCTTGTGCTGGATGGCCGTAATCACCACAGGTTGCTCTAACTTTCAGCCGCCCAAGCCGCCTGACCAAGAGCTAATTGTGGATGCCCGTGTTCAACCAATGGGACGCAATGAAGTTATAGACGCTGTTCGCCAATGCGAAACGTCAGGCTTACGTGCTATCCCTTTGTATGCCAAACGCCGTATCGGTGGCTATTCGGTGGAAACCGTAATAGAAGTCACTTGCGGCCCTAAATACGTTTACTAATGAGCCAACAACAATTTTACGAAACCAAACAACTGCAGGAACTTTATGAACAAGATTGCAACAGCGTTAGTCAAAGCCCAAAATCAGTTTGGGCCAGCCCTCAAGAGCAATACCAATCCGCACTTCAGAAGCAAGTATGCCGACCTATCTGCTTGTGTGGAGGCAGTAATAGATGCCCTCAATGCAAATGGTATTTTTATGATGCAGCAAACCGCAGAATCTTCTGATGGCGTGATTGTGGAAACACTATTTCTGCATGAGTCGGGCGAAAGTCTGCGTAGCGGCAGGCTCCATGTCCCTGCTGCTAAACAAGACCCGCAGGGCTACGGCTCGGCTCTTACCTATGCTAGGCGCTACAGCCTGATGGCGGCTTGTGGTATCGCGCCTGAAGATGATGACGGTAATGCCGCCAGTCGTAAGCAGGAGCCAAAGATTAGCGCACAACTGATGGCTGACCACTTGGCAGCAATAGACGCTACAACCAACAAAGAGGAGTTGCAAACCGCCTATGCCGCCGCCTATGAAGCCTGTAATGGCGACCAAACATGGCAATCACGGGTGATGGCTGCTAAAGCTGCACGTATCAAAAAAGCAAAGGAGCAATAAATGATAGAAATGATAGAACAACGTACAGACGAATGGTTTGCCGCACGATTGGGCAAAGTCACGGCCTCTAGGGTGGCTGACGTAATTGCCAAAACAAAGACTGGTTACAGCGCCAGCAGGGAAAGTTACATGGCCCAATTGCTTGAAGAACGCATGACGGGAAAACCCGCCAATTCTTTTTTCAACGCTGATATGCAATGGGGCATAGACCAAGAACCGTTTGCTAGGGGTGAATATGAGCGTGTTAAGGGCGTTTTAGTGGAAGAAGTAGGGTTTGTGCCTCACCCCAACATTCCGATGGCAGGGGCAAGTCCTGACGGGTTTGTGGGGGTCAATGGCCTCATAGAGATCAAATGCCCCAAGACAACCACAATGATTGAAACTCTGTTTAACAATAAATGCCCACAGAGGTACTTCACCCAAATTCAATTCCAGTTGGCTTGCACGGACAGGGTGTTTTGCGACTACGTGGTGTTTGACCCCCGTATGCCTAAAAACCTTCAACTGTTTGTCAAACGGATTGAACGTGATGAAGACTATATTGCACAGATTGAAGAAGAAGTAGAAATTTTCCTCAATGAAATCGAAACCAAAGTTAATTTTCTCCACGCACTAGGAAACAAAAATGTCTAAGCTCAAAAAAGAAATCAGTTGCATCGTAGGTCAGTACACCAATGCCCAAGGCGCATCCAAAAACCGCTACCAACGTATTGGCTCAATCATTGAAACAAAGAACGGCGATATGCTGAAGCTGGACGTTATTCCGCTTAAAGATGGCGGGTGGGACGGTTGGGCTTACCTGAACGACCCTAAACCAAAAGACTTGGGGTTTGATGATGAGTTTTGAACACATTAGGGCGCGTAGCAGCGACCCCATCACATCATTCATGGCGGCTGACGCTGCCCCTAAATTTACCAACAAGCACGTTAATACGATTTTGGAGTGTTTGGCAAAGCACGGGCCGTTGGGCAAAGACGGTATTTCCAAATTAACAGGGCTTGATGGCGTACAGATTTCTAGGCGTTTGCCTGAGTTGCAAAAAGACGGATTGATTCTGCTTACAGGTAAAACCGTTAAATCCAATACAGGCAACCAAGAACGTGAATGGCGTTTGGCAATACCATGAGCTACATCATCGCCCCCCTACCGCCTTTGAAATGCTTTGTTAGACGGGAATTTTTGTACAACCACACCAAAGGTCATGGTGAATTAGAACCTGCCATTTGGGTAAGTCTTAAAGCATTGCGGGGGCAGGTGTTTCGCATTGAATCCCTACTACCTGCTTACGGGGCTTTGTACGACAAACTACCTATACACGCCTACGTTTGGAAAACAGAACATGGTGATTTGCCTGTTGACACACTTCAGCTTTGGGATTGCATGGGCTACCGCTTTACCATTTGCGAAAAGATTGGCCTCCGCAATTTAGGCGTAAAGTTTTTAGGCAAAGACAAAGAATGGCACTTTGGTCGCTACTTGTTTACTGTGGACTTCTGCGCTGATGGTATGGATTTGGACACAGGGTTTACCGAACAAGCAGAAGAACACAAGTCGTTTAATTGGATTGCACTAGAAAACGGTCAGTTTGCTTGCCAACCCAACAATCGGTGTTTGTGGTATGACCAAAGCCTAATTCCTGCAGAGACAAAGTTTCCTGATTTTCAAGCGGCTCAAACCTTTTACACGGTTGATGGCACACGCAAGTGGTCTGCAGGGGACGATTGGTTTTACGACTTAAAAGAAAAGAATGCTTGAAATCTTTTTACTTTTGTTGCTAGGCGGTGCGGTACTGGTGTTGGCGGTGCTTGTCGCCATTCACATTCTTAAAGACTAAGAAACATGGCGCGTTCGTCAATGCGCCTGTTTTGAAGCCCTTTAAGAATCTTGCCACCTGCCATGCAATATTTGAGTAGCTCATCTGCTGAGCCTGCCATATCGCCACGCAGGGCTTTTTGACGTAGCGTAGATCGTTGAAGTGTGCCTAGCCCTACATTGAACGAAAACGACACAAGAGCATCAAACTGCCCTTGGGTTAGAGGTACAGGTACAAACTTTTCTACGCCAAGCTCAAACCGCTGTAAGTCAGCAGCAAGTATGGCATCCACTTCTTCCATAGAAAACTTGCGGTTGTCTTCAGGGCGCAGGGGGTAGGCATCACGGTCTTCTATCTTTAGTTTGCCCTGTTCAGGGTAAAGCACATGGCCCACGCCGATAGTCCACAACTTTGCGGGGCAGCGGTACGGGGTGAGCCTTAAGCCCTCATGGTGCTTAATGACCTTCAGGGCTTTGGCGCTGACATTCATTTGCCAAACGCTCTGCCACCAAAGTGAAACGCTATGATGGACGCAAACAGGGTTTGGGTTTCGTTATCCCAAAGCTGCTCTGCCAACTTTTCAAAAGATACGTTTGAACTGATACCATGCCATGCTAGGGTCAGGTCGATTGCGACAAGGAGAAAAAAGAAGCCGTAGGTAATCACGGGCCTTACTGACGCTCTTAAATTGTGCATCCATTGGCTAGTCCCTTCATTCAGACTGGTGTCATGGGCGTAGATAGCTTGCATTTCCGCTTGTTGTGCGCCGATTAGAGCCGTTTTTTCTGACGATTTTGTTTCAATCTCAAGCTGCTCAGTCTTGATGTGTTCAATGCGTTCCTGTGCTTCAAAACCAGCTTTCCGCATTTCTAGCTCACGCTGAATCTGCATTTGGGCCAAGGCAAGCTCATGCTTTTTGTCAGCACGGTCTTGGAATGCCTCTAACAGCTTGGGCAAGCCGCCCATCAAAAACGAAACAATGGTTGAAAGTAAAGTAATCATTTAGGTTTCTCGCAGGTGTGTTTGGCACGTTCTTCAAGTATTGCAATGGACTGCCTGTTGTAATGGATTTGGTCACGGTTAAGTTGAATTTCTTTTTCCAAATCTTGGCGTAGTTTTTCACGGGCAAGTTCGGCCCCGCTATTGGGTGCTTGCCTGTTGTCAGATGTAACCACCAAACTAATCTTGCTGTTCAGAATGGTCACTTCATGCGCTAAGTTGGATAGCGCAGACATTAAATAAACTACACAGCTAAAAAGCAAAGGCAAAATTGCAAACGTGATTTTTTCAATCAAGGCGCTTTTTGCGGATTCTTCAGCCATTTACAGCCCCAATAGTTTTTTCACAAACTCTGCAGCCACGCCAGGCCCAAGCAGCACTACGGCAATCACTACGTAAAGCAGGTACTCAATCTTGGCCATGCGTTTAGAGCCTTGAGTAAAGCTCTCTTGTATGCCTTCGTATCTTTGGGCGCAGACGGCCTCATGGACGCTTAAACGCTTATCTGTTTCATTAGCTAATTCGTGTATCGTTTCCATGAGGCTGTTTCTTCTTACTCTGCTTTTACTGCAGCAGGTTGGTCTTTAAGTGCTTCTTTCAGCATCTTTAAAAACGCATCCTTACCCACCACCAGTTGATGAAGTTGAAATTGGGTTGAACCAATCTTTCGGTCTAAATCTACACAATGGTTAAATAGCGCAACTTGATTCTCTGTAAAGTCATTTGCATCGTATTCAACGTCATCTATCGTCACGATTTGGGGTTGTTTGTTTGCCATATCGTTTTTCCTTTCAATGTGCCGCCAAGGTCGGGTGGCGGCTTCCCGTTATGCTGTTGCGGGTGTCGCCCAAGGCAGGGGTAGCTGAATAGTTGCTGACATAATTAAACTCCTTGAACGGGTGGGTTAGGGTCATACGGGACGGGAGATGGTTGGCTCCAAGCGTATGTGGCGATGTTGAGGTAGTACGCCTCATCCAGCACTATAGATGCTTGCGGGTCGTTGGGTACTAGAGTTGTACGCCAGTAAGTTGACGAAATGACAACACCATCTTTGAGAACATCGGTAGTCTTGCGAACACCAATGCAACCATTAGGCTGAATGTCAAATTGAGAGATGTATGTGGTTTCTGTGAATATAGACATGATTGTTTCCTATGTTAAGCAACTCGATAATTTCCTGACATACCTTCAATGTTTCCTGAGGTATCCATTGGTATATTTGCATTACTACCACCACCTGTAGGTGCTTGTCGCAAATTGATAGATGTACTACCTTGGTCTTGTAATGCTGTTGGATAGTTTCCTGCTGTCAACGCAATGTTGTCAAAATAACAAATATAAGTAACAGGATTTGTTCCAGAATTATTAGCGGTAAATGGCAAACCAGTTACTTTCATATTTCCTGTGCCTGTATGTGCAGTCCATCGTAAAGTAAATTGAATAAAAACTCTGTCGCCTATTTTTGTGTACCAGCCAGTTTGATTTGTATATGTACCAGTTCCTGCTGCTGTAGTTCCCTCAAGGACGGGAGTAAAAGTCCCCTCCTCATAGTCATCTAGCGTGTTGGCGTTAGATGATGCTGATTGGGTTGCGGGGAAGGTGATGCCGTTAGATACTTGAAGAACACCACCGCCTGATACTGCACTCGTAGTCCCCACCAGCAAGTTACTGCTGGAGTCGATACGCATAGCCTCTGTACCGCCTTCAGAGAAAGCAATAGTGTCGGCAGCGGGGAAGAAGATACCCGTGTTTGCGTCTGTTCCTCTGATTGCAGGGGTTGCTGCTGTGCCATCCACATCGGATAGGCCGTCAGTACCGGAAAGAATTAAGCTCATTTTTATGTTCCTTATTCGTACAAAATGTTAACTGAGCCAGCATCGAAGGTGTCTGTGCCACCTATGGTTGTAAGACGTACCATATTCAATGTACCCGCTAAACTTACCGTTCCACCACCGAAACCCATGCGGACATTTGTTGTGTCGGTTACTTGCGCGGAACATATCCAAATGTTTCCCGAAATTAGTACAAACGTTGCCAAGCCTGAGTATGTTTGAGTGCCACCACCACCACCTGTTGTATTAAATGCAAACCCCGTCGTCAATGAATTGGCGATAGTAACATTGCTTGTTACAAATACGCCTGCTGAAGCTGCATATCCACTGGTTGTAGGTGAACCGCCAGTTCCAAGTTGAATTTGCATAACTTGCGTTCCGCTAACGCTTACACCGTTAAATACCATCGTTATGCGCTTCACCCATGATGGAATAGATGTAAAGTCAATGCTTGTTCCACTAGTAGATGCAACGGCAGTTCCTGACGTAATCGTGCCCCCCTGAATAGGATTTACAACAGTCAAAACTTGGCCTGTACTAATAGTCAGCGCAGTAGTAGGAGTAGAACCTGTTTTAAGCTCTAATATGCCTGACGTATCAGAAGAAATTGCAGTACCGCCATTGGTGGCGTTTCCTGCTGTGATGGTATTAGCCATTGTTTATTCTCCTTATTCGTACAAGATGTTGATTGAGCCAGCAGTAAATGTGTCCGTACCGTTTACTGTTGTAATGCGCACACGGTCAAGAGTGCCTGATAGCGCTTTTGAACCTGAGGTGCTCTGTGTAAATGGAGTGTTAGACAAACCACAAACACCATTCGCGGTCCATGTATTTGTTGAAACGTTAAACAAATCAAACACAATTTTTCCGTGAAGCACGTTTGAAGAACCTGCGGAGTTAATACCAAAACCCGTGGTGTAATTTGACGCCCCTGATGTTGCGCCCGTATAACTACCAGAACATAAATATCCAGTAGTTACTGCGCCGCCAGAAGTTCCAAGTTGAAACAAGACGTTGGAAGAACCGCTAATTTGCAGGCTTGTATACATCACAGTAATCCGCTTTACCCAAGAAGGAATACCTGTGAAGTCAATACTTGTTCCGCTTGTAGAGGCAACGGCAGTACCGCTAACAATTTTTGCTGTTGGCGTATAAGAAGAACCATCAGTAGAAAATGGAATTTGACCAGTTGCAGAAACGGCAGTAGAGCCAACAACAACAGTACCTGTTGAAGCGGGTAACGTAATAGTATTAGTACCAGCTACTGCGGGGGCGGCTAGTGTGATTGCGCCGCTTGTGTCGCCTGAAATTACAACTGAACTCATTGTGTATCCTTATAAAACAACCCAGCGGCTGCCGCTAGGTACTGTTACTGATTGACCGCTTGCAATAGTGATAGGGCCAGACGACATTGCGTTGGAACCCACCGGAATACTGTAGCTTGTTGAAACTGTTGCTGAGTTCACCACAATACCGTTACTGGCAACAACTTGAGATGCTTGTAGTTCACCAGTAGAGGGTTTGTACAGCAGCTTTGCATTCGATGTGTTAACAGAAGAAACAGTACCCGATGTCGTAGTAGCAAACAATGGGTAAAGATTACTTGCTGTAGATGTGTCATTGCTGACCGTGACGTTTGTGCCTGCGGTTGCCCATGTAAATGCAGAGCCGTTCCATGTCAAAGACGTAGAGGCAACTGTAGGAGCAGTGATGAAACTTGTAGCACCTGCGCCTGTTTGGTAGGGCAGTTGATTAGCTGCGCCGCCAGCCACGTTGGTAGCTGTAGTCGCCGAGGTTGCTGTAGCAGCGTTACCGCCGATAGACAGTCCAGATGCTGTTCCTGTTAAACCTGTGCCGGGGCCGGAAAATTGGGTATTAGCTGTAACTGTAGTGCCAGTAATCGCAGCGGCGACAGTTCCTCCGATAGCGGGAGGGCTTGCCAAATAAGTGCTGAAACCCGTGCCGGAAACGGTAGAAGAGGCCGACAGAGTTGTAAACGCACCAGTATTAGCAGTAGTAGCACCCACAGTACCGTTCAATGGGCCAGCAAAGCCTGTAGAAGTCAGCGTAGTACCGTCAAATGTCATGTTGGCAGAACCCGTAAGGACTTTACTACCATTCAAGTATTGAACTTGGTTGGCTGTGCCGCCCGACAAAGTTACAGCACCCGCAATGCTTGCAGTAGTACCCACAAACAGCGCCTTGGCTATACCTACGCCACCTGCAGTAATGATTGACCCTGTGCTTGTAGATGAACTATCTGTGGTTAGGCTTGACGTAACACCTTGTGCAAACGTAATCCTAGCGGTTGTGGTGGTCTGACCGTCTTTAGTGATAGCTGTGCTTAGACCCACGCCTAAATCGGCTGTAAGGGCGTTAAAAGCGGTTGCAGATATGACTGTGCCTGCAACTACAGGTTGCCCTGCTGAGTTGATGTTAAATGTACCGCTGCCGTTGTAACTCATGGTTGACCTTTTAATGCATTTGCCAATGCGTTGTACTTAGTCGATTCTTCAACTTGCTTAGTAATTTCCCGATTCTTAACAATGTCAGCCGCGCTTTTTGCCAAAGGCAAACGCAACGATGCAAGTTTATCCAAAGCACGCACGACCACGTTGCCTGAGTTTGAATAATTTACGGTTCCAGGCGGCTTGACCAAGGCATCTTGTACCGTGTCTCGCAAGTCGGTCAAAATTTCACGCCCTTTGCCACCAAACATATAGGCCAACTTGTCTTCACGGTCTAGGGTGTCAATTGCATTTTTGAGTTTTGCAAAAGATAGCTGACCGCTTGCGTTTTTGGTCAATTGGTCTTTTAGGTACTGAATGGTTTGCCCTTGAAGCTCTGCGTATGCTTGCTGACCCTCTGCCCCACCTTTTTTCAATAGTTTGGTTACGGTTCGCATTTCTTCTAAGCTGCCATCAAGCACCACATGGGAAAACACATCGTCCAAGGCAACCGCACGGTCTGCATAGCCGCCTCTAGTGCCTAGCAATTTAGCAACTCGGTAGGTGTCTTCAAATTCTTTTGCAAGCTCTTTACGCTGCGTCCTTGCGGCACGGTATAAATCGCCGCCTGCGCCTTCTGTAATGTCGTTGATTACGTTCTTGACGCGCCCCATGTAAACCGCTGATTGCTCCCCTGGCTTGGCTAGACTTCCTGCGGTTTGATATAGGTTTTCTATGTCATCAATGGTAATTTGACCGTTTGTGGCTTTCTTCAACGCATCTAGTTTTGCTTTTATGGTCTGAATTTGTGGCACAGAAATGCTTTCAGGTGCGTTTTCTACCAACCATTGATCTAGCTTGCCTGTATCAACAACTTGTTTGGTTTCGCCTGATTCACGCGCTGCGGTGTATGCGCTGTTGACCTTTTGCTTTTTGTTTTCAAATTGTTTTACCAATTGTGCGTCAACTAATGAGCCGACCTTTCTGTATGCGGTTGGGTCTGCGTATTCAGCCCCTGTTTCTTGGCTAAGTTGTTCAAACCTGTTAAGAATTGCAGATTTCTGTTTTTCTTTGAATTGCAACAGGCTCTTTGCCAACTCAGGGTTTTCTTTCACAACGTCTGATTCAAATTGCAAAATTGGGAAACTTTGCAATTGTTCGCCTTTGGTCAATGGAATGTTTTGCTCCAATGCCCTTTGTTGACGCATCAAGGATTCATCAGTAGAAGCCGCCCCCATGCCTGTCATTTGAGGTTGTTTAGGTTGCAACAACGCAGCCAATTTTTGTTGGGTGTTTGTTGCTGCAGGTGTAACAATGCTCTTGGCTTGGCTAACGGCGGCAGGAACCATAGCGTTTAATGTCGCGCCTGTAGCGCCCAAAGTGGGCGGTAAAGCAGACAGAACTTTAGAAATTTGCTGGACAATTTCAGGCCCTGTTTCTGTTCGGGGTTGATAGAATTGCCGCCCTACCGCTTGGGCAACTTCTTCACCTTTTTGCTGACCTTGTGGCGTTCCATAGCCGCCAAATGCTTCCCCATACATACGCGCCACAGGCGTAGCCACCATGCGCCCTAACTGACCCGCAAGAATTGCAGGCGTTTCGATAGCGCCCATAAGCCTATCTTGCAAACTTACAGGCTGCGGGGGCAAGGTGATGCTTTTTTCTGAGCCTGGGATTGCTGCGCTTGAAACACCTATTTTTGAGAAGAATTCACCTTTAGGAATGTCGCTGTAAAACTTTGAATGCAATGCATCTGCCAATGCCAAGTCAGGCATATCGTTGTATTGCGGGTTTTGACTACGAAAATCTGTTAGGTTTTTCATTTACGCAATCCAAATGGGTCATTACTGTCTGCGCCAACGTCACTTCGCATTTCTTGAATGCTTTTTGCGCCTGGCCCCGCCTGAACTTGCATGGCCTCAATAGCCAATTTTCTTGCATTAGCTTTTTGCTGTAAAACCTGTGGGCTGTCGTTTAATTGCGGGAAATATTTTCTGTCTTCTGTAGCAAATTCATCTTTGCCGATTGCTGCACCCGATTCTTTACGCAAAACAGCGGTAATAAAGTTCGTTTTAGCCTGATTTACTTGTTGTTGAGCAGGGCTTGTGCCGCCTAAAGCGCCAGGTAATATCTTGCCCAAGGCTTCGCCGACAAATGGTGCAGATTCAATATTTGCGCCTCTCAGAACACCTTGTTTTGCTAAATCTTCAATAATTGCATTAGATTCTTTCATCCTCATACCGAATGCAACTGCGTTTGACTGAGATTCGGTTAAAGGTTTGTCTTTAAACTTTTCTTTTTCTGCAGCTACTGCAATGTCTTGTTGCGCTTTAGGGGATAGCGCAGGTGGCGCGCCTAGTGGTGTGTATGCCGTTGTGGGCGCTGCTGTGGGTGCTGCCGTAGGCATTCCTGTAGGTGCTGCTGTAATCGGTGCTGGTCTAGGCGCTACTGCACCAACAGGTGCGCCTGCCGTAGGCACGCCCATGCCCGTATCAAAGAACAGTTGTTGTGCGCTGATGCCTAAACGCTTGGCATCGTTCTCTAATTGCGCTCTTTGATATGCAGACAATTGATTGAAGTTTCTGTCCGAGTCTTCACGCCGTTGTTTTATGGTGGCTTCCGTATCTTTTGTAATGGTGGTAAATTGATTTACTGGGTTTGCAGGCCCAACCACCTTACGTTCGCCATTTTTTCCATACAAAACCGAAACAAAACCAGTTGGGCTGTTAGGGTCTTTTTCGTATTGAGGCGTTGTGCCAAATTCGGATTTCTCAGGCGCACGGAAAATTTCTTGTTTTGTTCTAGGGTCAAAGAAAACGTCCCCTGCCGATGCTTTAATGGGCGCTTCAGGTTTAGCCAA
>Ga0209401_1000973_pt1 | contig 19243 bp, 23 predicted proteins | sample M_140807_MF_Meta_FD_187318 | JGI IMG/M metagenome (GOLD analysis project Ga0209401, IMG submission 187318) | Freshwater microbial communities from Lake Montjoie, Canada to study carbon cycling - M_140807_MF_MetaG (SPAdes) (version 2) | ecosystem: Environmental > Aquatic > Freshwater > Lake...
CAGGAACTGGAAAAATCCTTCAAGGAATTTGGGATCGAAGCCCGCATTTTTTCGGTGGATGGCCCCCAGATGATCGGCCGCTCCCACCTGGAAATTCCGGTGCAGGTGCGCGAGGAACGGCAAGTGCGGCTGGGGTGAGGGAGGGGATGCCGCATGGCTCGCCCAGGCTGATTGCCGAAGCGCATTCGCGCAGCCCTGGGCAGCGGAACGCCTACGAGCTGCGCAAGAAAGAATCAGAAGCATGGCACTGCATAGCGCATCAGGTTACAGAGTTTCTTAGGCAGTACTACGGCATTTCCAAATCACTGGTCCAAGCAAAAGCTCAATACATTTGGTTGATCAACCGAGCATTCCTCGCAACCAATATGCAGGGCAAGAATTATCTACAGCTATTGATTGCAATCGTGCAGCCCAACCAAGCAACCCCAGGCGCCGCAAGCGATTCTCGCTGGAGCCCCAAGCTGCAGGTTTGGCTTCTGGCACCCCTGCTCCTGGCGAACCTGGGGGTTCTCGGTGGGGCGAAGGCCCAGGCGAAGTCCTTCACCGGGGCCTGCCCGCTATTGCCGGTTGATGAGGTCGCATTCCTCCGCAGCCCAATCGGGGCAGCCGGAAAGGACACAGGCAAAGCCCGCAACCTATCGACCTGCGCCGTTTCCCTGGCATTGAACGATTCCCTGCAACCCGGGAAGCCGCAGGCGTTTCCGCCCGACAGCGGAGCAACCAATCCTCTTTTCCCCGACCTGAGCGCAAAGCCTTGGTTTCTAGCTCCTGGAGGAAGCCTTCCTTCCACCAACTCAACAGCCCTGAATGACGCCTCCTCCTCCCCGTTGGGCGAAGAGAAAAAAGCGCTCAAGGACAGAGAGATCTTGTTTGAACACAAAGACGGCAAAATCACCTGGAACTCCAACGGCAGCGGCGGGAAGAGCCCTGATCATTTCGAAGCGCCCAATCTTGACCGGGACACCGATGACTGGCACTGGAACAAAGATGCTCCCTTTGGGCCAACCGCCAAGGTGCCAGGCCCCCTTCCCCTGCTCGGCGCTGGCGCTGCCTATGGCTGGTCGCGGCGGCTGAGGAAAAGGATCCGCGCGATCGACTGATTGCTCGGCATCACCCCGCCGGCGTTTCCCCTAGCGCCTCCGCCACCGCCCGCTGGAACACGCCCTCCTCCGGGGTGATGCCGGTCCACTGATGGAAGATCTGCATCGCCAACTGCACCAGCATCTCCACCCCATCCACCACCGGGCAGCCGCGCTGGCGGGCCGTGGCCAGGAAGGGCGTGATGCGGGGGTTGGTGATCACATCCACCACCACGCAGGCGGGATCCAGGGTGTCCCACACCAGGGGCACCTCCTCCAGCTCTGGCGCGCAGCCCAGGTGGGTGGCGTTCATCAGCAGGGTGGTGCCGGCCGGCACCGCCACCTCACCGCTCCAGGGCTGCCAGTCGGCCGGCACGCCGGAGGCGCGGGTCACGGTGGCGGCCACCTCGCGGCCCTGCTCCTCGCGCCGGGTGATCAAGGTGAGATGGGCGGCGCCGGCCCAGGCGAGTTCTACCGCCATCGCCCGGCCGGCCCCACCGGCCCCCAGCATCACCACCCGCTGACCCTTCAGGGGCGCCACCTTCTCGATCGCCTTCACCACCCCCTTGCCGTCGTTGTTATGGCCGATCAGGCGGCCGTTCTCGATGGTCATGTAGTTGGCGGCGCCGATCGCCTCCACATCGCCATCCACCCCATCGAGCAGCGGGATCACCGCCACCTTTCAGGGCACCGTGATCGCCATACCCTTGTATCCCAGGGGTCGCAACGCCTTCACAGCCAGGGCCAGGTCATCGGTGTTGGCGATGTCGTTCTTCCAGAATTGCCAGGGCAGGCCGTAGTGGGCGTACACCGCATCGAACATCCGATCGATCGGGTTCTCGGCCACGGGATGGCCGAGCATGCCGGTCATTTGTTTCTGGGGGGGGATCACGGCGGCGAGGCGACTGCTCTCAATCTGGTGCGCATGGTGCGATCCGACCAGACTTCGGCAGATCCTCCCGCCGACACCATCCCCCACCGGCCCCATGCGCCAAGCTGGCGCCACCTACGTCCGCCGCCGCGATGGCGCCCCTGCCGCCCCCCGAGCCCTCGCGCCACCTCGAAACCAGCGCCAGCCTCGATGCCCGCAAGCTGCGCTTCGAGATCAACCGGATGGTGCTGCCGATCGGCCTGGAGGCCAGCTTCGGCGTGATCCGCCACCCTGGCGCCTCCCTGGCGGTGCCCGTGCTTGACGACGGCCGCGTGGTGGTGCTGCGCCAATACCGTTTCGCCGTGGCGACGCGGCTGCTGGAGTTTCCGGCCGGCACCCTCGATCCCGGCGAAGGCCCCCTGGCCACGATGGAGCGGGAGCTGCAGGAGGAGGCCGGCTACCGCGCCGACCGCTGGGATCCCCTCGGCGCCATGCTCCCCTGCCCCGGCTACTCCGATGAGGTGATCCACCTCTTCCTGGCGAGGGATCTCACCCGCCTGGAGACCCCCCCCGCCGGCGACGATGACGAGGACATGGAGGTGCTGCTGATGGAGCCGGCCGAGCTCGATGCCGCCATCGCCGGTGGCGATGAATACCTCGATGGCAAGAGCGTGACCGCCTGGTTCCGCGCCCGCCAGCTCCTGGATCTGTGACCCCGCCCCGCTGGCTGTTCTGGCACCGCCGCGACCTGCGCCTGGCCGACAACCTCGGCCTGGCGGCGGCGGCCGCTGCCACCCCGGCCCTTACCGGGGTGGTGGTGCTGGATCCGGCCGAACTGGCCGCCGTGCAGCAGGCTCCGGCCCGGCGCTGGTTCCTGGCCGAGAGCCTGCGGGAACTGGCCGGCCGCTGGCGGGCCGCCGGCAGCCGGCTGCTGATCCTGCAGGGCGATCCGGTGGAGCTGCTGCCTCGCTTGACCGCAGCCACCGGCGCCGCCGTGGTGGCCTGGAACCGGGGCGTGGAGCCCTCCGAGCGCGAACGGGATCGGCGGGTGGCGGCGGCCCTGCAGGGCGATGGGGTGAAGGTGCTGGTCGATTGGGACCAGCTGCTGGTGCCCCCCGAAACGATCCTCACCGGCGCCGGTGATCCCTATCGGGTGTACGGCCCCTTCCTGCGCAATTGGCGCGGCCAGGTGGAGCGGCGCGCTGCCGCCGGCGAACTCGATCCACGGCCGGCGCCGTGGGAGCTCCTCGATCTGGATCCGGCCGCCCTTCCCCGGCCGGAGCTGTGGGCGGCTTTGCCGTTGCTGGCAGCGGTGCCGACGGCGGCGCGCCTGGCGGCGATCGCGATGGGCGGCGGCGACGCTGATGGCGTTGGCACCGTTGCCCTGCACCACAGCGAGGCCAGCGGAGAAGATCCCCCCTCGACCCGCCGCCCGCAAGCCAGCGGTGCGCTTCGATCAGAAGCCAGCGGCACCCGCCCCCCGGAACCAGGCACTGGGGGCGCCGCTGGGCGGGCCCAAGCGTCCTTCCCCGGCGCCGACCTCTGCCCCTGCCGTCCCGGTGAAGCCGCGGCCCTGGCCCAACTCGAAGCCTTTGCCGATGGCGGCGCCATGGCCTCCTACGAAGAGGGCCGCAACCTGCCGGGCGACGCCGGCACCTCGGCCCTCTCGGCCGCCCTGCGCTTTGGCACCCTCAGCCCGCGCCAGGCCTGGGCCGCCGCGGCCGTGGCCCGCTTTGCCGCCCGCAGCGACGAGGCCCTGGCCTCGATCGGCGTGTGGGAGCAGGAGCTCTGCTGGCGCGAGTTTTACCAGCAGGCCCTGTTCCATTTCCCCGAGCTGGCCGATGGCCCCTACCGGGCCCAGTGGCGCCACTTCCCCTGGGAAAACGACCCGCAGCGGCTAGCCGCCTGGCAGGCGGGGCTCACCGGCATGCCGATCGTGGATGCGGCGATGCGGCAGCTGGTGGAGAGCGGCTGGATGCACAACCGGCCGCGCATGATCGTGGCCTCCTATCTGGTGAAGGATCTGATCTGCGACTGGCGCCTGGGCGAGCGCTTCTTCATGGAACACCTGGTGGATGGCGACCTGGCCGCCAACAACGGCGGCTGGCAATGGAGCGCCAGCAGCGGCATGGACCCCAAGCCCCTGCGCATCTTCAACCCCGCCACCCAGGCCGCCAAGTTCGACGCGGAGGCCACCTACATCCGCACCTGGCTGCCGGAGCTCGCCCACGTGGCCACTCCGGATTTGATCAGCGGCCAGATCGCCCCCCTGGAGCGCCGCGGCTACCCGGCACCGATCGTGGACCACCGGCAGCAGCAGGCGCGGTTCAAGGCGATCTATGCCTCCCTACCGCGGGGCTGAGCGCAGACCTCAGAACCGGAAGTGGGCGATCAGCACCGCGGCCAGCGCGTTGCTGGTCTTGCCGGGGGCCGTGAACTGTCCGTTGGGGCGACTCAGAAAGAAAAGGGAGGGGGTGAGGGTGATGTGATCGCTCACCCGCAGCGCCGTCCAGGCTTCCCAGGCGACGTTCCCGTCCTGGGGGGTGCGGCCATCGCGCAGGCGCGTCACGAAGGTGGGCTGGCCCACGGCGAAACCGGCGGAATGGCCTCTGCCCAGGATGTTGCGCCAGAACAGGGCCGCCGACCACGACTGACTCTCCGCGATGTTGCTGGCGCTGTTGGTGGAGACGGGGAGGGCGGAGGCCTGCTGCAAGACGCTGGCGCCCCAGCCCAGGTTGATCGAGGGCAACCAGCTCACGGCGGCAGGTTGCCAGGCGGCGGTGAGGGCCACGTTGTTGGAGAAGGCGGTCTCGCCGCTGCCGGTGGGCGCACAGGGCTGGCGCTGGTTGGCGAACTGGGTGCCGCGCCGGAAGGTCAGGCCGCACTGGCCGTAACGCCAGGCCGCCGCCACCACATAACCCGGCCCGCCGATCCCCACCTGACCAAAGATGCTGCTGCGGCTGTAGCGACCACCGATGCCGGCCCCGAGGTCACCATCGGTGGTGTTGGCAGCGGCGGAGCTGGGCGCCACGTAGGAGGCGGATGCGGCCAGGTAGGGCCGCCCCTCCGGCACGGCCTGCTTCCACTGGGCTCCCACCGTCGCGCCGGTGGCCTTGTTGTAGGTACCCGGCGCCCCGTTGAGCGAAAAGAAATCCAGGATCGGCGGCCCCGGCTCGGCGCCGTAGAACCAGGGCCGCAGGGCCGTGATCTCATGGCTGGGCCGGGCCACAGGGCCCACCAAGGCCGTGACCTCCCGGCCGATCGGGAAGCGGTAGAAGAGGCGGGTGACATCGAGAACATTGGCTCCGACCCGCGGAGCGGTGCTCTTGTCGAGGGTCAACAGGTTGTAGGGATTGCCCGAGAAGGCATTGCGGTTGGCATTGCCGCTGTTGAGCCGGGTGTAGAGCAGATCCTTGCCGGTGAAGCTGGTGAGCAGGTTGAGGTGCACCTCGTAGTTCACCACCGCGGCTCCCCAGTTGGCGTTGTTGGCGGCGGGGTAGGCGTTGCGGCTGCGCTCCGGGATGGCGGCGGCATCGGGACCGGCCGGATAGGGACCGTCCTGGCTGCCACCGAAGTAGGGCGCCCCTGCGGTGAAGTAGGTGCTCGCGATCAGCCGGGTGGTGGGGGCGAAGCGGGTGGCCTCCAGGGCGCTGAGGGCCGCATCGAGCCGATCGGCGCGGCTGCCGAACCCCAGGAGCCCGGCTTGGGAGGCATCAAGATCCCGGCGCAGTTCCGCCGTGGCCTGACGGCCTGGCTCCAACGCCGCATCCAGCCGCGCCGCGGTCTCCAGACGCCCGATGGAGGCCCGCCCGGCCTCGCGGCGGGCCCAGCCGTCGTCGTAGCGGGCGAGGGTGGCCCAGTCGGGATCGACGGGGGCTGGAGCGGCAGACGCGGCTGCCGTGTCAGGGACCTCCCCTGGAGCGGCCAGCCCGGACTGGGGGGCCGCTCCAGCCGCATCGGCGCAGGTCAAGAAGCTGGCCAGCAGGATCAAGGCGCCACCACCGGCAACCGGCAAGACCCGAACATGGCCAAGGATCCGGCGCGGCCAACACCCGATCGCCGCAATCACCTCAGAGCGCACCCACCGAAAGCGGTTCCTGCCGGTCCGCGGTCAGGCCTGTGGCGCTGCCGAGCAGCCGCTTCAGGGTGCTGATCACGGTGTCCTGCTGATCGGCGCTCAGTTCCGGGAAGATCGGCAGACTGAGCACCTCGGCACAGAGCCGCTCGGTGGTGGGCAGGCTGCCGGGGCCATAGCCGAGCTCCCCGTAGGCGGGCTGGCGGTGGATCGGGATCGGGTAGTAGATGATCGTGATCACGCCCGCCTCCTGGAGCTGCTGCTTGAGCCAGTCGCGGCAGCAGGCCTCGGGAATGCCGTAGCAGGCGCTGTCGGCGGAGGGGGTGCAGGCGCCGGCGCAGGCCGCTGAGACCTCCGGGCAGGCGCCCACCCGCACCACAAACTGATTCCAGCTGTGGCCCTGGGGGCCAGCCTCGGGCAACTGGATGCCCGGAAGGTGGGAGAGTTCGGCGAGGTAGCGGGCCGCAATCGCCCGGCGGCGCTCCACCCAGCGCTCCAGGTGGGGCAGCTTCACCGCCAGCACGGCGGCCTGGATCGCATCGAGTCGGCTGTTGTAACCCAGGTCGGTGTGGAGGTAGCGGCGGGGCATGCCGTGCACCGCCAGCTCGCGCACCCGCTGGGCCAACTCGGGATCGCAGCAGGTCACCGCACCGCCATCGCCGGCGCCTCCCAGGTTCTTGGTGGGGAAAAAGCTGAAGCAGCCAGCATCACCCCAGCTACCCACCGGCCGGCCGGCCCAGTGGGCACCACTGGCCTGGGCGCAGTCCTCGATCACCAGCAGGCCATGGGCGGCGGCGATGGCGTTGATCCGCTCCATGTCCACCGGCCGGCCGAACAGATGCACCGGCAGCAGGGCGCGGCTGGCGGGGGTGATGGCCGCCTCGATCCGGTCGGCATCGATCAGATAGGAGCCATCCTCCACATCCACGAACACCGGGATCGCCCCCACGGCACTAATCGCCTCGGCGGTGGCAAAAAAACTGAAGGAGCTGGTGATCACCTCATCGCCCGGGCCAATGCCAAGGGCCCGCAGCGCCAGGATCAGGGCATCGGTGCCGCTGTTGCAGCCGATCGCATGGGGCACGCCACAGAGCTCGGCAAAGGCCTGCTCGAAGCCGGCGGTGGTGGCCCCTCCGATGTATTGACCGCTGCGTAGGACCGCGAGGACCGCCTCCTCGAGGCCGGGGCCGAGGTGCTCCAGCTGCTCGCTGAGGCTGAAGGGGGGAATAGGCATGGCGGCAACCTTAATCCCGCCTACCGAATGCGCTGCATGGGCGCTCCAGAGCCTCAACGGGCCCATGCCGGCTCGGCGCCTGGATGCCACTTGATGTTGCAGCCGATCGAGGCGATCTGGGGCTCAGACGGCGGCTGGTCCGCCAACACCGCCGCCAGGGCTGCGCGCAGATCGCGGCCGTCGCAGGGCAGGCCGTTGCCTGGGCGGCTGGGATCGAGCTGGCCCCGGTAGGCCAGGCGATGGGCGCGATCGAAGAGAAAGGGATCGGGGGTGCAGGCGGCCTGGAAGGCCCGGGCCACGGCCTGGTCGCGGTCCAGGAGGTAGGTGAAAGTCCAGCCGTGGGTGGCGGCCTGGGCGGCCATCCCCTCAGGACCGTCCTGGGGATGGGTGCGGAGGCTGTTGCTGGCGATGCCGAGCAGCACCGCCTGATCGCCCAGATCCTTCTGCAGCCGTGTGATCTCGGCCTCGATGTGCTTCACGAAGGGGCAGTGGCATGACAGGAAGAGCACCAGCACCGGCCGCTCCGCCAGGGCACCGGCGACGGGCAGCCGCCCCACCACCTCCTCGAGGGCCCCCCGGTCCCGTTCGCGCTCCAGCAGGGCCAGGGGCAGGGGCGTGCCCAGCGGAAGCATGGTGGAAGGGGTCAGGGCCATCGATCCGGAGACCTCGACGAACGGCTGCAGCGTTCCTGCCGCAGCCAAGATCAATGGCGATTGTCGCAACCCCCGGTGTCCCTCCCCCTGGAGTCCGATCGTTTGTCGAGGCCTGCGGCTGCCCCCTGGTCCGGCGGACCCGGCTCGCCCCCTCCCGGCCGACGCCGCAACGGCTGCCCCGGCATGCTCCGTGGCTGGGCGATGCCCCGCGACCTGCTGCCGCTCCTCGGCGCCCTGGCCCTGCTGAGCGGCGGCTGCATGGGCCCGCTTCAGCACAGCAGTGGCCGGGTGTTCCCCCTGATGCGCCACACCCCAGGCGATGGGCTGGCGGTGGTGAACGGGCCCAATGGGGCCGGCATCCACATCTGGCTGGACCCCGACACCGAAGCCGCAGGGATCTGCCGACCCCGCTGGAATCCCGATCCGGCGCGCCTGAGCGGGGGCGACGGGCCCACCCCAAGCAGCAGCGGCAGGGCACCCCGCCAAGAGTTCTATGCCGCCCTGCGGCGGGGCCCGGTGCGCTGGGCCCTGCGCCGGCAGATGGCCCAGCTCTGCCATCAACGGGCCCCGGCTCGCCGCTTCCAATGGCAGGCGCCGCCCCGCAGTGACGCGGAATTCCTGCCGGTGCTGCATCCCCTGGTGGAGGAGGAGCACCTGCTTAGCAACCCCACCGCCGCCCGGCGGGCCGAGAAGCAGCTGCTTGGCTTACCCCTCACCCCCAAGGACTGGGACGAGACGCCGCCGCCGCCCGCTCCCGAAGGGCCCTGAGCTGCGACCAGCGCGGCCTGGATGCAGTTTCGCACCCCCTCCCAAGGCGCCGTCCCCGTCAGGCGGTCTCTGCCACGGCCACGGCGGCGCTATAGCCGTCGGGCAGCGCCACCTCCCAGGTCCGCTCGCCGGCGGAATCCTGGCCGGACGTGGCCTCCGCATGGAGGCGCTCCAGCCCCGCAAATCCCTCGCCACGGGCCTTCAGCCGGGCCTCCAGTCGACACCAGGCGTCCAGGAAGGCGCCCAGGCGCCGTTCGGGTGGCAGCTCCTCCAGAAGCTGACACTCCGCAGGCGGCAGCACCCGCCGGGCCAGGGGCTCCCAGGCCAGGCCCGGGCGGTGCTGCTCCACATCCACCCCGACAGAGCTGGTGACGTGGAAGGCCAGCAGGATCAGGTCGCCGGAATGGGCGAGGTTGAACTGGGGCGCGGCCCCGCCGGCCTCGACCAGCGCCGGCTTGCCGTGGGGCCCGAGCTGGAACACCAGGGAGGCCGGATCACGCCCCAGCCAGGAGCCCAGCATCAGCCGCAGCACCCCGCGCCCCAGCAGGGCGCGATGGCGGTCCGCGGCGAGGCGGAAGCGATCCCGACGGGCCCGTTCCTCCGGGTTGAGCAGGGCCTCGAGGTCCGCCGAGGCGGCCTGCAGCCGTGGATCCCGCCGATCCACCAGCAGCAGCCAGGGGCTCGGGGTTGCCACGGGAGCCTGGGGAGCCTGCGGCAGCTCAAGGCCGGGCGACCAGATCGAGGGCTGAAGCGGTACGCTCTCGCCGCCCATCAGCCGCCCCGCCCACCGTCCGGGCTCTGCGGCCGCGATGCCCCCCAGATCCGCGGTTCGGCCCAGCGCCAATAGCGGCTGAATCGGCGCAGATCGGGAGCGCCGGCCTGGGTTGCGGACGCGAGCCCCACGCCTGCCGGTTCCGGATCGGCCGGCAGCAGGGGCTCCGGCTCAAGCACCGCCAGCGGCACCCGCTCGGCCAACCGGGCCGTGATGGCCCGGAGCCGCGGATCCACCGCCCGGGTGGTGACCACCCCATCGGCGCCGCAGCGGGCCACGAAGGCCAGCAGTTGCGTCACCGGATCTCCGGCCCGGATCGTCACCGGCAACTCCAGCAGGCACTCGTAGATGAACACCAGCCGTTTCAGGCCCCAGGGCTCCTCTTCGGCTGCCGCCGGATCGAACACGAACACCGCGGGACGGTGGGGATGGGTCCGCAGGGCGGCATTGGCGGGTCCGAGGGCCTCGGCATGGATCCAGAGCACTGGGGCCTGCAGGTCGTCCGCGCCGGGCGCGGCGGGCGGAGGAGCGGTGGGCTGAGCCGGTACGGCGAGCTGCTGAGCCGCGGGGCCCGATCGAGCCTGGAGCGCCAGGGGCGCGAGGGGATCCAAAGGCGCCACGGCCGGCAGGCCAGGAAACAGCCGCTCCTGCAGCGCCTCATAGCTGGCCTCGAAGGGACACCCCCCGGCAACGTCTGCCCCGCCCCGGCCGGCGGCGGGGCAGGCCTCGCAGAACGCCGGCCCGGCAAAGCGCTCCAGATTGGCGCGGTTGAAGATGTAGGGCTTGCTGCCGAAGCTGCTGGCCACCCACTGCCAGCTGAGGCTGTTGCTGGCGCCATCGGCATCGAGCAGGTGGGCATGGAACCAGCGGGCCCCCACCTGCCAGCGCAGGCGACGCCAGTGCACCACATAGCTCGCCAGCCAGAGCCGGGCGTGGTTGTGGAGCCAGCCGGTGCCCACCAGCTGGACCACGAAGGCGTCGATGCAGGCGAGGCCCGTGCGGGCGTTGGCCAGATCGGCCGGCAGGTCGCTGGCGTAGGCCTCGGCGGGCCAGCCGGTCTTGAGGGGTTCGCGGCCCTGGTGCACCCCTTCGCCCCACTGGCGCCAGAGCCGCTGCCAGTAATCACGCCAGGCGAGCTGCTGGATCAGCTTCTCGCCGGGATGGCGGGGGTCTGGGGCGCGATGCCAGGAGCGACCGGCGGCGGCTGCCGTACCGGAGTGGCGGCCACCGCCGGGCTCCAGGGCGGTGGCCAGCGGGTCAGCGGGGATCGACACCCCCGCAGCGGCTTCCGGCTCGGGCGGCCCGCTCCGGGGCGACACCCGGGCCAGCACCGCGTCGCGCACCTCCGCGAGGCTCATCACGCCATGGCGGATGTGGGGCGACAGTCCCGTGACGGCCCCGGCCAGATGGTTGCGGTTCTGGCCGTAGGCGAGGGGGTCGATGCCAGCGAGGAGCCGCTCGGCCTCGCGGCGCCCACCCCGGCGTGGGCTGGCTTCCCCCGACAGTCCGGGAAACCAGGGCGCGAGCCAGTGGAACACCTGCCGGCGGTCGGCCAGCTCACGGGGCAGATCGGCGGGATCAGCGGGCCAGGGATGGCGGTGGATGGGCATCGCTGAACGGCAGCACAGCGGCTTGAGCCAACCGCTGCACGCTAAGCAAACAACCCCAAGACCCCTTCATGGCCCCGGCGGTTCTTCCACCACACCCTGGGAGCGATTCGCGACAGCACTTCAGCGTTCCTCCACCCCGCCCATGGCCTCTCCATGCGCCCCCAGGCCTTGACCGGCGCTGATGGAGAATCCAACCCATCCCCGCCCCCGGCGCACGCCCATGCTCCTCGACCTGCGCGGCAAGAAGGCCCTCGTCACCGGCATCGCCAACAACAAGTCGATCGCCTGGGGCATCGCCCAGCAGCTCCATGCCGCCGGCTGCGAGCTGGGCGTCACCTACCTGCCGGATGAGAAGGGCCGCTTCGAGGGCAAGGTGCGCGACCTCACCGCCCCGCTGGCACCCACCCTGTTCGAGCCCCTGAACGTGCAGGACCCGGCCCAGATCGAGGCGGTGTTCGCCCGGGTGGCCGAGCAGTGGGGCTCGATCGATGTGCTGGTGCACTGCCTGGCCTTCGCCGGCAAGGAGGAGCTGATCGGCGATTACTCCGCCATCAGCCCCGAGGGCTTCGGCCGGGCCCTGGAGGTGAGCGCCTACTCCCTGGCGCCCCTCTGCCGCTTCGCCAAGCCCCTCTTTACCGACGGGGCGAGCGTGATCACCCTCAGCTACCTCGGCGCCGAGCGGGCCATTCCCAACTACAACGTGATGGGCGTGGCCAAGGCGGCCCTGGAGGCCTCGGTGCGCTATTTGGCGGCCGAACTGGGCCCCGAGAAGAATGTGCGCGTTAACGCGATCAGCGCCGGCCCGATCCGCACCCTGGCGAGCTCCGCCATCGGCGGCATCCTCGACATGATCCACAACGTGGAGGCGAAGGCCCCCCTGCGCCGCACCGTGACCCAGGAGGAGGTGGGCAGCACGGCCGCCTTCCTGGCTAGCCCGCTGGCCTCCGGCATCACCGGCCAGGTGATCTACGTGGATGGGGGATACTGCATCACCGGGATGTGAGCGGATGCCATTCAATCGGAGCCAGGAACTCGACTGATTACTGACAACCAGCCCGTACACACCTCAACCAATAACCCATGGAAAGCTTCTCAAGAACAGCTTTCCTCTGCCCAGGCTCATCAAAGCAAGGAGCAAAATCATGCCCCCACTTTTCCAAACTCCGATATCAAGCTCAAGCGATAAACAATCATCGACAAAGATCACCGGCAGATCTCGGTAGGCCTCGGTTGTTGGATTGGCCTTCAATCAAGGGAATACAACCAGTCAACAATGCGGTCCAAGCCTTAGACGAAGGGTCGAGCCCACCGCCCCCAACGCACATCAAGAAAGCATCACCACTATTCTTATCAAAAAATTTCGACTAACAAACGCTCCTCCGACTCCCTGAGGATCATTAATGGCCGCATTCGGCTGCAGCCAGCCCAGGCCCGACGGCCCCACGGCGATCCCCCCGAGCATCAGGAGCGCCACTGCCAGGACTCGGCCATGGACGGCTCGGACCAGAATCGGCGCCAGAGCAACCACCGCCAACACCGCCAACAGACCCTGCAAGCCAGTTGTCACGGGGTTGGGAGCGCGTTCAGCGAATCGTTAGGCCTCACCGCCCTGGGGAGCGGCCACGGAGCCCAGCCCCGCGGGCCGATGGTGGGCCCAAGTCACGGGCGCCACCTGTCAACATGGCGAATGTAAGGAAGGGCGTTCCGCAGTCATGCGCACCGGCACGATCCACCGCGTCACCGGCGAAACCGATGTGTGGGTGACGCTCGGCCTCGATGGCGGCGGCTCCTGCAAGGTGGCCACCGGCGTGCCCTTCCTCGACCACATGCTCCACCAGATCAGCAGCCACGGCCTGATCGACCTGGAGATCCAGGCCACGGGCGACACCCACATCGACGACCACCACACCAACGAGGACGTGGGCATCGCCGTGGGCCAGGCCCTCTCCAAGGCCCTGGGCGACCGCCGCGGCATCCACCGCTTCGGGCACTTCGTGGCGCCCCTTGATGAGGCCCTGGTGCAGGTGGCCCTCGACTGCTCCGGCCGGCCCCACCTCTCCTATGGCCTCACGATCCCGGCCCAGAAGATCGGCAGCTACGACACCGAGCTCGTGAAGGAGTTCTTCGTGGCCGTGGCCAACAACGCCGGCCTCACCCTCCACATCCGCCAGCTCGATGGCGTGAACTCCCACCACATCGTGGAGGCCTGCTTCAAGGCCTTTGCCCGCTCCCTGCGGCTGGCGGTGGAACTCGATCCCCGCCGGGCTGGGGCCGTACCCAGCAGCAAGGGGGTGCTGGAGCAGGCGGGGGGCTGAGCCCGCGCCCGACAAGCTCAGGCGACTTTGGCCGTGGCCAGCTGGCTGTCCGCATCCGCCTGCGAGATGGCTGCGGACGCTCCCCCCACCGCGCCCTGATCACCGCCGCCATCGGCCACCCGGGGCGGCCGCAGCCGGCCGGTGCGGGCACTCACCTGGCGGCTGCGCTCCTGATAGCGGTGCACCACGGGAAGCCGTTCGGCGTTGTAGTGGAGCAGGGCGGCCTCGACGTCTGAAACGGCGTCAGCCGCCAGGAGCCCCAACTGCAGCGCCAGGGCCACCGCATCCTCCAGACCGGCGGTCATCCCCCGGGCCTGGGAGGAACTCATGGCGTGGCCCGCATCCCCCAGCAAGGCCACCCGGCCTGCCACCAAGGCGGGAAGCGGATCGATGTCGAACGACCAGTTGGCCACCAGACGCTGCGGTGGGGTGGCCCGGATCAGGGCCGCCAGGTCGGCGGGCAGCTTGGCGAGGCCCTCCTCCGGCACCGGCTGGCTGAGCAGGCGACGCTGCTCGCTGCGATCCGCGGGCAGCACCTCCTCCTGGAAAAAGCCCCAGTGGGTGAGGGGCACCCCATCGGCATCGATACCAAGGTCAAACACATTGGCGTAGACGCCGCGGCCGCGGGCATACACAAAGAATTCGCCATCGCGACAAAACGAGCCATCGGCCACCACCCCCCGCCAGACCCGATCACCCAGGTAGTTGAGGCGCCGCATCCGCGCCAGCTGCGGTGCCACCCGCGAATGGAGGCCATCGGCACCGATCAAGAGATCGCCCTGCCAGTAGGAGCCGTCGTCGAAGTGGGCTTCCACGCCGGCCGCGTCCTGACTCCAGCTGAGCAGGCCCGCCCCGGGGCGGAACACGCCGGAATCCAGCCGGGCGGCCATGGCCTCGAGGATGGCGCGGCGCTGAATCAGCAGGGAGGGCAGCTCACCGGGCTCCCCGGCGGCCTCGCTGCTCTCAATCAGGTCGCCGCGGAGATTGCGCACCACGAAGCGACTCACCGGCTGGCCCGCCGCCAGGATCTGCTCCAGCAGCCCACCGATCCCAGCTGCGGCGATCGCCTCGACGCCACTGCGCACCAGCAGGATGCCGCAGCCTTCGGGACGCAGGTCGGACGCCCGCTCGAACAGGCACACCTGGTGGCCCTGGCGCTGCAGGAGCAGGGCCAGCAGCAGCCCACTACTGCCGGCGCCCACGATCGCAACCCTCAGAACGCCCCCCGATCGCAGCGGGTCGGGATAGGGCGCAGCTGGGGCAGTTCCCTCGGCCATGGCATCCCTCCCCCGACGAATCCAACCCTATGGAGAAGGGGCCGGTCACCCTGTAGCGACCGCCACGACGCTGCGCCCTGAGAGGCACCCAAAGCGATGACCCGCTGCGTCCACCGTCCTCAACCCTTGCGGCCACGGCCCGGATCAGGGCTCCATTGAAGCCATGCCCCGCTGCCGCCGCTTGAACCGCTCCACTCAACACCCTCTGCATGGGCCCCCCTTTCCCCTGGCGTCCGGCGGAAGCCAACGCCAGCACTGACGAAACGCCCAGGCCAGCGGACCTGGGCCCTGAAGAGCCTGATCCGCTGCAGCCCCGATCCTGGCCAACGGCAGCTTCACACTCCGTTACGCGATGATGGGGAAACGGCTCCGCGGCCGTGCCTCCCGCTTCCGCTCCGATGACCGTTGCCCCCGGCCGCCCCCAGACGTCTCCCGCCAGCCCCGGTGATGGCAGCCCCGATGCAGGCCCCCGCTACGACCGCGCCGACTGGGCCAGCGGCTTCCGCAACGTGGGCCAGGAGCTGAGCAACGTTCCGCTCAAAGCCAACAAGGGCACCATCCCGGCCGACCTCAAGGGCACCCTCTACCGCAACGGTCCCGGCCGGCTGGAGCGCGGCGGCCACTGGGTGCACCACCCGTTTGATGGCGACGGCATGATCACCGCCCTGCGCTTCGAGCAGGGCGGCCTAAGCCTCACCAACCGCTTCGTGCGCACGGAGGGCTGGCTGGCCGAGGAGAAGGCCGGCAAGCCGCTCTATCGCGGCGTGTTCGGCACCCAGAAGCCCGGCGGCCTGCTCGCCAATGCCTTCGACGTGCGCCTCAAGAACATCGCCAACACCCACGTGGTGAAGCTCGGCGATGAGCTGCTGGCCCTGTGGGAGGCCAGTTCCCCCCACGCCCTCGATCCCGACACCCTCGACACCAAGGGGATCTCCCTGCTCGATGGGGTGCTCAAGCCCGGCGAAGCCTTCAGCGCCCACCCCCGCTTCGATCCCGGCCACCACGGCGCGGAGCGCATGGTGACCTTCGGCGTGAAGAGCGGCCCGCGCAGCACGATCCGGCTGATGGAGTTTGCGGTGGCCGACGACCCCACCAGCGGCGTCAAGGCCGGCCAGCTCCTGAGCGAGCGCTCCGACAGCTTCAACGGCTTCGCCTTCCTGCACGACTTCGCGATCACCCCCAACTGGGCGGTGTTCCTGCAGAACGCCATCGCCTTCAACCCGCTCCCCTTCCTGCTGGGCCAGAAGGGCGCGGCCCAGTGCCTGGCCTCCAAGCCCGGCGGCCAGGCCCAGTTCTGGCTGATCCCGCGGGATTCGGGCGCCTATGCGGGCCAGCCGCCGCGGATCGTGCCGGCCCCCGAAGGCTTCGTGTTCCACCACCTCAATGCCTGGGAGGAGGCGATCGACGCCCCACAGAACAGCACCAACCCACAGGAAACCGCCGCTCCAGCCACGCCCGCCCCGATCGTGGTGGAGAGCATCTTCTACGCCGATTTCCCCTCGATCGGCCCGGACACCGACTTCCGCACCATCGACTTCGACCTGATCCCCGAGGGGCTGCTGGAGCGCTGCACGATCGACCTGGCCACGGGCACGGTGGGCACCGAGCGGCTGAGCGAGCGCTGCTGTGAGTTCGCCATGGTGAACCCCCGCCGCGAGGGCCTCAGCTGCCGCTTCGGCTGGATGGCGGTGGCCGAACGCGAAACCGGCAACGATCCGCTGCAGGCCATCAAGAAGCTCGATCTGGTCAGCGGCGAACGCAAAGTGTGGAGCGCCGCGCCGCGAGGCTTCGCGAGCGAGCCGGTGATGGTGCCGCGGCCCACTCCCGCCGGCGGCCCGGAACCCGCCGAGGACGACGGCTGGGTGCTCACCCTGATCTGGAACGGCGCCCGCAGCGCCAGCGACCTGGTGATCCTCGATGCCGCCTCGATGGAGGAACTGGCGGTGGTGGAGCTGCCCCTGGCCATCCCCTACGGGCTGCACGGGAGCTTTGTGGAGGGGTGAGGGGCCTTCAGCCCCCACCCCCCTCCGCCACCACCGGATTGCGGAGCGTGCCGATCCCCTCGATCGTGAGGGCATTTGGATCGGGCAGCTCAGCGGCGGGAACCAGCACCGGCCCAAGCGCCGCGAAGGTGTCGAAGCTCTTGCCGCGGCACCCCTGGCCACCGCTGAGTTCGCGGCGCTTCTGCCAGTCGCGTGCGCTGCCGATGGAGGTCCTTGAGGTGGTGGTGCGACAGCGCATCAGCGTGATCAGCTGGATCGGGGTGCTGGTGGGCTGGCAGCCGCCGCCGCCACAATGGTGCGATGAATCGTTCCTCCGACTGGCTGCATCAGGCGCAGGCCGATCTGGAGCTGGCCGGAGTGAGCGCCGCCGCCGGCCACCATGAATGGGCCTGCTTTGCTTGCCACCAGGCGGTGGAGAAGGCCCTGAAGGGTTTGCACCTCCGCCATGGTCAGCAGGCGTGGGGCCACGGCCTCGGGCGCTCATGGCGCGATCTTCCGCCGGCCGTCGCCGCTGAGCTGGCGGCCAGCGTCAGCGATCTGGAGGACCGCTTGCGCATCCTCGATGCCCTTTACATCCCGACGCGTTACCCCGATAGCCTGCCCGATGGGGCCCCGACCGACCATTTCGGGCGGCTCCAGAGCGAGGACGCCCTTCGTCATGCCCGTTCGATCGTTGACGCAATCGCTGCTGCGCTGGCCTGAGCCCGAGCAGATCCTGAACCAGGTGCGCCTCTGGGCGGCCCAGGTGGCGCTGGAGCATCGGGGCCTGCAGCGGGTTGGCCTGTTCGGTAGCTATGGGCGGGGTGACGCCGGGGTCGGCAGCGATCTCGATCTGTTGCTGATCGATACCGGCAGCAGCGGCCCCCAGCACCAGCGACTGCTGGCCTGGCCCCTGGCGGAGCTGCCGCTCAGCTGCGATGCCCTGGTGCTCACGCCCACCGAACACGCCGAACTGCTGGCCAGCGGCTCAGCCATGGCCGCAGCGCTGCAACGGGACAGCCGTTGGTTGTGGCACCGGTCGTGATCAGACGCTGAGCGAACCACGCCAGCTGGTACGCCTTGGAGGTGATCACCTCGGCGGAATGCGTGCCTGTCATACAAGTTGGCATGCATCTCGTAAACTTCATTGCATCACGCCTGTGGCGTTCCATGGGTGCCGTCAGCCTCCGACTTCCAGATCACCTGGAACAGCAACTCAGTGAGGAAGCGCGACTCAGTGGCCAACCGCGCTCCCAGCTGATGCGCGAGGCCTTGGAAACCCTGCTGTCCCAGCGGCGGGAAGGACGGGTGCAGGCGGCCCTGAGGCTGGCCGCAGAGGCCTTAGCCACCGATGCGGGCGCCTGCGCGGAGGCCCGGGAGATCGCCGCCGATTTCCTGATGGCGGAGAACGAGGCCCTGGCCGGGGCTGAGGTGCCGACCAACGCGACCTCGGCTGAACCGTGGTGGCGCTGATGCGCCGCGGTGAGGTGTGGGTGGCACGCCTCAACCCCAATCAGGGGGCCGAGGTGGGCAAGGTGCGCCCGGTGGTGGTGATTCAGGCCGATGCACTCACGGAGGCGGGACTCGCCACCCTGCTGGTGGTACCCCTCACCAGCCAGCGACGCCGCGGCGCCGAAGCCCTGCGGGTGTCGATCCCCCCGCGTGACCGCTTGCTTCGTGAGTGCTGGGCCATGGCAGAGCAACCCCGAGCCCTGGATCGCAACCGCATTGGCGAAGGCCCCCTAACCCGGCTCAGCGCTGAGGAGATGGCCGCTCTGGAGCAGGCGTTGCGGGCCGCCCTGGGATTGGCGGGCGGCTGATGCTTCGTGTGGATCGGCATGGATGGGCACCGCCGCTTGGCCCATCAGGCCAGCCCGGGACAACGAACTCCCGACCACGCATCGGCACAGCACAACGGTGGCGCCGATCCGGCCAGCCAGCCCCGCACCCCCCTGCTGCTTCTGCTCAGCGAGCTGCTCCGCAATGTCCTCGCCAGCCTGGCGCTGGCAATCGGCTTTGCGGCCCTGGCCCGGCGGCCTGGCCGCGATCTCTCACTCCTGCAGGAACTGCAAAGCCGTATGCGGCGCTCCAAGCAGGGTCGCCCCGCCCGCCGTTCTGGCACCACCGATGCCGATTACCTCCAGCAGCTCAGCCGCGGGGATCGGAAGCCCTGAGGGAATGGCCGTCCGAGAGGACATCACTCCATACAGGCGGAACCAGGTCAGCCGTATTACAATCAAGCCAATCGTCGTACAACGTCGGAGCTTGGGGCCATGCCACTCACCGTCAGGCTGGACAGCGAAACCGAACGCTGCCTCCAGGAGCTTCTGGCCGCAACAGGCCAGGACAAGAGCACCCTGATCCGCCAGCTCATCCGCGATCGCTGGCAACAGCGCCGGCCCGCCCCCTCGATCACCGAGCAGTTGGGCGGCCACCCCGATCCCTTCCTCGACACCCTGCCACCGGGCAGCGCTGAACGCCAGGAACGGCGCCGGCTGCTCACCGAGCAGCTCCAGGCTCGCCGGCTGGAGCGCCGCTGATGCGAAGGATCCTGATCGATTCAGGAATCCTGCTCAGCTACTACCAGCAGCAGGAGCCCCTGCATCA
>Ga0209401_1000974_pt1 | contig 19238 bp, 16 predicted proteins | sample M_140807_MF_Meta_FD_187318 | JGI IMG/M metagenome (GOLD analysis project Ga0209401, IMG submission 187318) | Freshwater microbial communities from Lake Montjoie, Canada to study carbon cycling - M_140807_MF_MetaG (SPAdes) (version 2) | ecosystem: Environmental > Aquatic > Freshwater > Lake...
CCGATGGGCGATCACCAGCACGGTGCGCCCGGCCATCGCCTGATCCAAGCCCCGCTGCACCGCCTCCTCCGCCTCGGCATCGAGGGCGCTGGTGGCCTCATCGAGCAGCAACACCGCCGGATTCCCCAGCACGGCCCTGGCAATCGCCAGCCGCTGCAGCTGGCCGCCAGAAAGGTTGCTGCCCCCCTCCTCCAACCGCGCTCCGTAGGCTCCGGGAAGGGCCTCGATGAAGCCATCGGCATTGGCCAGCCGGGCCGCCTCACGGATCTGGGCAGGGTTGGCCGACCGGCCGAAGGAAATCGCCTCAGCCACCGTGCCGGAAAACACCCGGCTCTGCTGGGGCACCAGGGCCACGGCCCGGCGCAGATCCCGGGCCTGAAGATCGGCCAGGTCCTGGCCGTCCAGCAGCACCCGTCCCCGCTGGGCGGTGTTGAAGCGAAGCAACAGGGAGAAGAGGGTGCTCTTGCCGGCGCCGGAGGGGCCCACCAGGGCCACCACCTGGCCGGGCGCAATGCGCAGAGATAGGTCGTGGAGTACGGGCTTGTCGGGCCTGTAGCCGAAGCTCACGTCCTCGAAGACCAGCTCACCTTGCACCTCACCGAGGGGCTGGGCTCCTGGGCGATCTGGCGGCTCCACCGGTTCGGCCTCAATCGCCCGGAGGCGCCGTAGTGAAGCCTGCCCCTGCTGAAACTCGTTGTAGTTGGTGGTGAGATGGGCGATCGGATCGATCAGCATCAGCAGAGCGGCCACGTAGCTGCTGAAGCCGGCGCTGCTGAGGCCGCCGCTGTGGATGCGGGCGGCACCGATCAGCAGCACCGAGAGGATGCCGGCGGCCTCGATGAAGCCCACCACCGGGTGCTGCAGGGCGAGCAGCCGCAGCGTGCGATAGCGGGCCCGGCGGTGCAGGTCCACCTCGGTGTCGAAGCGCTTCTGCAGCCAGGGTTCGGCGGCGAAGGCTCGCACCAGCGGCAGCCCGCCGATCGCCTCCCCCAGCAGGGAGGCCAGCTCGCTCACCTGCTTCTGGCTGCGCTCGGCCGCCCCCATCACCCGGGCGCCGAACAGGCTCACCAGCACCGCCACCACGGGGGCCAGCAACAGGGTGGCCATGGCAAGCGGCCAATCGAGCCAGAGCATGTAGCCCAGCACCGCCACCAGCTGCAGGGCGCTGGGGGTGCTGTCCTGGAGGGTCTTGTAGATCACCTCCCCCACCCGGTCGGCATCCTCGGTGAGGCGGTAGGTGAGGTCACCGGCCGAGAGTTTTTCCAGGGCGCCGAAATCCAGCCGCTGCAGGCGGGCGAAGAGCTGGCGGCGCAGGTCCTGACTCACCGCCAAGGCGGGCCCGGCCAGCAGGGTGTCCTGGCCGAACTGGGCCGCCTTCTGCACCATGAACACCGCCAGGGCCAGGCCGATGCTGCGCAGCACCGCCTGAAAATCACCGGCTCCGATCGCGGGGATCAGCTTGCCGGCCAGCGAGGCCAGCACGGGCCAGCAGGCCACGAATACAAGCATGCAGAGCCCCCCGGCCAGCAGGCGGGGCCGATGGGGCTTGAGCAGCGGCCACAGCCGGCGGAAGCCGGCCGGCGAGGGAGCAAGCATCAAGGAAGCCTAGTCCTGGGGGTTGGGGAGGCTGATGCGGTGCGGCCCAGGCTCGCCGAAATCGCAGGCCCGCAGCGGATCAAGCCTGCACGGAGCGCCGGTGGCTGGCCCCACCGAAAGCCGCCACGACGCTGAAGCCACTGGGGCGAAGTGCAGAGGCGCGGCCCTTTCCCCTGGGGATCCCGGAACCCCGTGCCTGGTGACTGGCCGAAGCCTGTGCCAACGTCGAGCGGCGCCAGCCACAACAGCCTTGAAACTGGATCAATACCTCAAATGGCACGGGCTGGCCTCCACCGGCGGGGAGGCGAAACAACGGATCCAGCGGGGTGATGTGCGCGTGAACGGCGTGATCGAGACCCGCCGGGGGCGCCAGCTGGCCAGCGGGGATGCCGTGGAGATCGACGGTCGTGAACGGATCGTGATGCCGCAGACGCAGGGGGGTGAGGTCGGGAGCCCATCCGGTTCGGCGCCGCCGCCTCGCTGAGGAGGAAGCAAGGGGGCTGGTCCGCACGAGGTTTTAGCCTGGCTCGATTGTCGCTTCGTGGGGGATTGCCGGTGCGCAGGACCGTCATCGCCGGGAACTGGAAAATGCACATGACCTGCGCCGAGACGCGGGTCTTCGCCGATGCCTTCCTGCCGCTGGTGGCCAAGCTCCCCCGCGACCGGGAGGTGGTGCTGGCTCCCCCCTTCACCGCCATCGCCACGCTCGGCCAGGCCCTGGCCGGCAGCGGCATCGCGATCGCCGCCCAGAACGTGCATTGGGAGGAGAAGGGCGCCTACACCGGCATGATCTCGGCGCCGATGCTGCTCGAGCACGGCGTGACCCACGCGATCGTGGGCCACAGCGAGCCGCGCAAGTACTACAGCGAAACCGATGAGCAGATCAACCTGCGGGCCCGCTCCGCCCAGGAGCATGGTCTGATTCCGATCCTCTGCGTGGGCGAGAGCCTCGACCAGCGGGAGGCCCGCGAAACCGAGCGGGTGATCCACCGCCAGGTGGAGCAGGGCCTCGAAGGCCTCGATCCGCTGCGGGTGATCGTGGCCTACGAACCGATCTGGGCGATCGGCACCGGTAAGACCTGCGCCTCGCTGGAGGCCAACCGCATCTGCGGGCTGATCCGCGGTTGGGTGGGCAACCCCGATGTGGTGGTGCAGTACGGCGGGTCGGTGAATCCGGGCACCATCGATGAGCTGATGGCCCAGTCGGACATCGATGGGGTGCTGGTGGGGGGGGCTTCCCTCGATCCGGTGAGCTTCGCCCGCATCGCCGACTATCAGGTGCCGGTGGCGGCCTGAAGGGTCCGAGCGATGCCCGGGGTGAATCCCCACGAGCAGATGCCATCGGAAGCGGCGCAAGAGCGGGCATCAGCAGGCCATGGCGGCCCGTGGCCGGCGGAGCCTGCGTCCATGCAGGAACCGGAGTCAACGGCGAAGCCGGAAGCGGAGCCAGCATCGGCTGCACCGAAGCCAACACGATCGGAACGCCTGGAGCGATGGGGGCGCGTGCCCAACGCGCCGAGTGGCCGCACCCTGGTGATGGGCATCCTCAACCTCACCCCCGATTCCTTCAGTGATGGGGGCCGGATCCGTGGGGTGGAGGCAGCCGTGCGCGCGGCCGGCCGGATGCTCGCGCAGGGAGCCGATCTGCTCGATCTCGGCGCCCAGAGCACCCGTCCGGGAGCCGCTGATGTGGGGGCCCAGGAGGAGCTCCGCAGGCTGATTCCGGCCCTGCAGGCGATCCGGGCGGCCCATCCTCAGGCCATGCTCTCGGTGGACACCTTCCGCGCCCTGGTGGCGGCCGCGGCCCTGGAGGCCGGGGCCGACTGGATCAACGATGTGCGCGGCGCCAACGCCACGGCCGGCACGGCGGGCGGCAGCCTGCAAGATCCGGCGATGCTTTCCCTGATCGCCAGGGCCGGCTGCCCCTATGTGCTCATGCACAGCCGCGGCGACAGCACGGCCATGGACAGCCTGGCCGTGTATGGCGATGTGGTGGCCGCGGTGGGCGCCGAACTGCGGGCGGCCACCGATCGTGCCTTGGCCGCAGGCGTGCAGCGCAGCCAGATTCTCTGGGATCCGGGGCTGGGGTTCGCCAAGACCACCGAGCAGAATGTTGAGCTGCTGCGACGCCTGCCGGAGCTGGCGGCGGCGGGTTTTCCGCTGCTGGTGGGGCCCTCGCGCAAACGCTTCATCGGCGCCGTGTTGGCGGAGCCACGGCCCCGGGCACGGCTGTGGGGCACGGCGGCAGTGTGCGCCCAGGCGGTTGCCGCCGGGGCCACGATCGTGCGGGTCCACGATGTGGGCCCGATCGTGCAGGTGGTGCGGATGGCGGCGGCGCTGCGGGAGGAGCCGCCGCACTGATCAGCCCTGGCTCACCCCCTCAATGCGGTCTTCAATCTCCTGGTAGATCTCCTGCAGCTGGGCGATGTTTTCGTCGCTGGTTTCCCAATAGCCGCGGCCATTGACCTCCAGCAGGGTGCCCACGATGCGGCGGAAGCTGTGGGGGTTGAGATCCATCAGGCGCTTGCGCATCTCGGGATCATTGATGAAGGTGTCGTTGGCTTCCTCATACACGAAGTTATCAACGGCCCCACTGGTTGCGCTCCAGCCGAGGGTGAAGTTGAGCCGCTTGGCCACCTCCCGCACCCCTTCGTAGCCCGAATTGAGCATGCCCTCATACCACTTGGGATTGAGCAGCTTGGTGCGGGAATCGAGCCGGATGGTTTCGCTCAGGGAGCGCACCTGGGCGTTGGCTGTGGTGGTGTCGGCGATGTAGCTGGTGGGCGCCTTGCCGTCGTCCCGCAGGCCGGCGATCAGCTTGGTGGGATCGGAATCGAAATAATGGCTCACATCGGTGAGCGAGATCTCGGCGGAGTCGAGGTTCTGGAAGGTGACATCAGCTGTTTTCATCGCTGATTCGAACACTTCGCGATTTTGATTCATCTCGCCGGGGTTGTCGGCGTTGAAGGCGAAGGTTTTACGGGAGAGGTACATCTCCTGCAGTTCACCTTCCTCCTCCCAGGTGCTGTTCTCCACCGCCAGGTTCACATTGGAGGAATAGCTGCCGCTGGCGTTTGAAAAAACGCGGGTGGCGGCATCGCGCAGGGAGATGCCCTGTTCGGCGGCCTGCTCCTGGGCGTGCTTGCGCACAAAATTCATCGCCTCCGGCTCATCAGCCTCGGCGGCCATCTTCACCCCTTGATCGATCAGGGCCATCTGGTTGATGAACAGATCACGGAAAACTCCCGAACAATTCACCACCACATCGATGCGCGGCCGGCCCAGCTCTTCGAGCGAGATCAGCTCCAGCTTGTTTACCCGCCCCAGAGAATCGGGCACGGGCCGCACGCCGATGAACCAGAGGATCTGGGCCAGCGATTCCCCGTAGGTCTTGATGTTGTCCGTACCCCAGAGCACGCAAGCGATCGTTTCCGGCCAGGTGCCCTGCTCGGCCTTCTGGCGCTCGATCAGGCGGTCCACCACCACCTTGGCGGCGGCGATGGCGGCGCGGGTGGGGATCGCCTGGGGATCGAGGGCGTGGATGTTCTTGCCGCTGGGCAGCACGCCGGGGTTGCGGATCGGGTCGCCGCCGGGACCCGGCAGCACGTATTCGCCATCGAGGGCCCGCAGCAGGCTCTCCATCTCCATGTCGGCGCAGATCTGCTCCAGGCAGAAGCGGAGGTAGGCGAAGGTTTTATCGAGCTCGGCCTGATCGATCTCAGCGAAGCCGGCGCTGCGGCAGGCCGCCAGCCAGGGGGAGGGGAACTGGAAACCGAAGCGCTCCAGAAGCTCGAAGAACCAGCCGAAATTGCGGCGCAGGGTCACGCGGCCATCGCTGCCGGTGACCTCCTTCACCATGGCGCCCACGGCGGCCCTGCTGGTCTCGGTGATCAGCTGATTGAGCTCCACATCGGCGAGCACGCCGCCGTCGTTGCCCTTGTAGACGTCGGCGATCGTGCGGCCGCGGCTCTCGGCCAGCAAGCCCGGCAACGAACGCAGCCCCTCCTCTTCCCGCTCCAGGGCGGCGATGTTCACCAGGGTGGCGATCGCCTCCTCGGCGGTGGGAGGCTTGCCGATCGTGTGCAGACCGCAGGGCAGCAGCCGGCTCTCGATCTCCATCAGCTGGCGGTAGACCGCACCCACCACCGCGTCGCGGCCGTCCTGATCGAGCTCGGACCCATCCACCTCCGGCAGGGTCACGTCCTTGTCGAGGTTGCACAGGCGCGCCGTTTCAACGATCGCGTTCACGATCTGCACACCTCTGGAGCTCTCGCGCAGCTGCTGGTAGGAGCCCACCAGCTCGCCCAGCTCCTTGAGACCCTTGTAGAGGCCAGCGTTCTCGGCCGGCGGGGTGAGGTAGCTGATCGTGGAGGCGTAGCCGCGCCGCTTGGCGATCGTGGCCTCGGAGGGGTTGTTAGCGGCGTAGTAATAGAGGTTGGGCAGGGCGCCGATCAGCGAATCGGGATAGCAGGTTTCGCTCATGCCCATCTGCTTGCCGGGCATGAACTCCAGCGAGCCATGGGTGCCGAAGTGGAGCACCGCATCGGCGCCCCACACCTTTTCGAGATAGGTGTAATAAGCGGCGAAGCCATGGTGGGGGCTGGCGCTGCGCGAATAGAGCAGCCGCATCGGATCGCCTTCGTAGCCGAAGGTGGGCTGGACCCCCACGAACACGTTGCCGAAGTGGCGGCCGTAGATCAGCAGGTTGGTGCCATCGGAGTTGAGATTGCCGGGGGGCTTGCCCCAGTTCTCCTCGAGGCGTTCGGAATAGGGGGTGAGCCGCTCGTATTCCTCAACGCTCATGCGGTGGGCGATCGCCAGCTCCGGTGCCCCCGCCAGCGCCTCGGGATCGGAAAGCACCGCCTCCATCAGGGCCTTGGGGGTGGCAGGCATCTCCTGCACGTCGTAGCCCTTGCGCTTCATCTCCTCCAGCACCCGGAAGATCGAGCCGAACACATCGAGATAGGCCGCGGTGCCCACGTTGCCCTTGTCGGGGGGGAAGCTGAACACGGTGATCGCCAGCTTCTTCTCGGCGCGGGGCTTGATCCGCAGCGAAGCCCAGCGAATCGCCCGCTCAGCAATGGCGTCCACCCGGTCCTGCAGGGTGTGGGCCTTGCCGGTGGCGTCATCGCGGCCGGAGAGCACGATCGGCTCGATCGCGCCATCGAGCTCAGGGATGGCGATCTGCAGGGCCACCTGCACCGGATGCAGCCCCAGATCGCTCTCCTCCCATTCCTGGGTGGTCTGGAACACCAGGGGCAGGGCCACCATGTAAGGCCGATTGAGGCGCTTCAGCGATTCAATCGCTTTGGGATGGTCCTGGCGGGCCGGACCGCCCACCAGGGCGAAGCCCGTGAGGCTCACCACCCCATCCACGAGGGGCACCTCGGGGTTGAGGGGGTCGTAAAAGAGCTGATTGACAGGCTTGGAGAAATCCAGACCACCGCAGAACACCGGGATCACGGTGGCACCGCGGTATTCGAACTCCTGGATCACGGCCACGTAGTGGGCCTCGTCGCCGGTCACGATGTGGCTGCGCTGGAGCACCAGGCCGATCACCGGGCCCTTACGGGCCTTCTCGGAGAGATCGCCGCGGCTGGCCGTCCAGTTGAGGTACTCCTTGAGGTCCTCGAACATCGCAGGCGCCAGGGGGTGCCAGATGCCCAGATCGGGAAACACCACCGGATCGGCCACCTGCAGCTCGGGGCGGTCCGCATCACTGCGCGGGTACACGTATTTGTCGGCCAGCATCAACAGGAAGTTGCGCAGGTTCTCTGGCGTCCCGCCCAGCCAGTACTGGAAGCTGAGCATGAAAGAGCGGGCATCCTGCGCCTTCTCCACCGGCAGGTACTTGAGCACCGCTGGCAGGGTGTTCAGGAGCTTGAGCATCGCGTCCTGGAAGCCGGCGGAGGAGCCGCCCTTCTCCTTGCGCTTCTTCATGAACTGGGCGATGGCGCTCTTGCTCTGGCCGAGCTGGGCCATCGAGAAGGTGCCCAGCTTGTTGAGCCGCATCACCTCGGGCATCGAGGGAAACACCACCACCGCCTTGAGCTGGTCGCGGTGGGGCGCCACCGCCTCCACCACCTTCTGGGCCAGGTCCTCGATGAAGATCAGCGAGGCGATGAACACATCGGCCGCTGCCACATCGGCGCAGAAATCGGCGTAGTTCTGGGGATCGCGGAGCTCCTCGATCAGATAGCCGCTCAATTCGATCGCCAGGGCGCCGTTGTGGTCGTTGATCGCCTGGGCCGCCGTGGTGAGCGCGTTCTGGTACTGGGGCTCCAGCACCACGTACACCGCCTTCATCACGGCGCGTCCATCGGCAGCCGTCGCGGCGGCAGGGCTGACCCGGCGGTTGGCGGAGCGGACCTGCGTGAACATGCGAGCCAACGATTGAGCAATGTGAAGGAGCCTACGCAGCGGCGCTGGCCTGTGCGACCTCAGCAGTCAAGGCGTTACAGGAGAGGAGGAGGCGCGACGGCCCTCCTTCCGTAGCCGAGGCGGCTCAGCAGCGGCCCGGCCATGGCCGTGGTGATCAGGGCCATCAGCACCCCCATGGTGAACAGTTCCGCCGAGATCACCCCCAGGGCAAGGCCCACGTTGAGCACCACCAGCTCCGTGAGACCGCGGGTGTTCATCAGCCAGCCCAGGGCCTGGGCCTCCCGCGGCTGCACGCCGCTGGAGCGGGCCACGGCCCAGGTGCCGAGGAACTTGCCCACCACCGCCACCAGCAGCACCAGGGCCGCCGCCAACCAGAGCCGAGGGGTGTTGAGACTGCCGATGCGGGTGCTGAGGCCGCTGATCGCGAAGAACAGCGGCAGCAACAGGCGGAGCACCACCGTTTCCAGGCGCAGGGCCAGCCAGCGGTGCAGGGCCTCGCTGCGGGGCATGGCCAGACCCCAAAGGAAGGCCCCGAAGATCACATGCACGCCGATCAGTTCGGTGGCCACACCGCTGAGCAGGGCGCCGCTGAACACGATGCTCTGGAGCAGCTCACCGGGGGCCTCACCGCGGCGGTGGCACCGCTCCATCCAGCGGCGCAGGGGCGCGGTGGCCAGCAGCAGCACCGTGGCGTAGAGGGCTGTGCCAAAGAGGGTGGGCAGGGCCCCCAGGGGCGATCCGGAGCGGCTGAAGGCCACCACTAGAGCCAGCAGGGTCCAGCCCACCACGTCGTCGAGGGCAGCGGCCGTGATCGCCAGGGCCCCCACGGACTGGCCCATCAGGTTGCGTTCCGCCAGGATCCGCGCCAACACCGGAAAGGCCGTGATCGCCATGGCCGTGCCCATGAACAACGCCCCGGCAACGCTGTGGTCGCCCGGCAACAGATCGGGCTGCCAGGCCTCGAACCGATTGGCCAGAGCGAGGCCGAGCAGCAGCGGCAGCACCACCCCCACCGCGGTGATGCGGCTGGCCAGCGGAATCCGCCCCTGCAGCAGCCGCGGATTGAGTTCAAGGCCCACCAGGAACATGAACAGCACCAGGCCCAGCTGGCCCAGCAGGCTGAGCTGGGTGCGCACCGCCGGACTGAACAGCCACCCCGAGAGCTGGGGCGCCAGGCTCCCCAGCAGGCTGGGCCCGAGCAGGATGCCGCCCACGATGTCGCCGAGCACGCGGGGTTGACCGAGGCGCTCGGCCAGCTGGCCGAGCAGCTGGGCCACCGTGATCACCACGGCCACGGCCAGCAGGGCGGTGACCAGGGGGGAGAGCTCCATGGTCCGGGGCCGGCGGCAAGATCTGGCCATCCTGATGCCGCCGGGAGGTGCAGACCGGCCAGCAGGTCCGGGCCAACGGCCTCAGGCGGGCCTGAGCCAGGTCCTTCAGCGGCGCTGCCCCATAGGCTCGAATGCATGGTCGTTGCCGCTTCTCACCGGCGGCCCCAACCCTCCCGACCGGCTGGTTTCCTCCCATGGCGAGCACCCCCCCATCCCCCGCCCCCTCCACCGCCCCGATCCCGGTGGTGGTGGCCGGCGCCCTGGGCCGCATGGGCGCCGAGGTGGTGAAGGCCGTGCGCGATGCCGAAGGCTGCACCCTGGTTGGCGCCATCGACACCACGCCGGGCAAGGAGGGCGCCGATGTGGGCCTGGAGCTGGGCCTCGGCGAGCTGGAGGTGGCGATCACCGCCGATTTCGAAGGCACCCTCTGCCAGGCCAGCCAGGCGGTGCGCAACGCCGGCCCCGGGGGCGGCGCCGTGCTGGTGGATTTCACCCATCCCAGCGTGGTGTACGAGCACTGCCGTGGCGCCATCGCCTACGGCGTGCACCCGGTGATCGGCACCACGGGGCTCTCCCCCGCCCAGCTGGCCGACCTGGCCTCCTTCGCCGCCAAGGCCTCGGTGGGCGGGGCCGTGATCCCCAACTTTTCGGTGGGCATGGTGCTGCTGCAGCAGGCGGCGGCGGCGGCGGCCCGCTTCTACGACTACGCCGAACTCACCGAGCTGCACCACAACCGCAAGGCCGATGCCCCGAGCGGCACCTGCATCAAGACCGCCGAACTGATGGAGGAGCTGGGCAAGACCTTCAACCCGCCCCAGGTGGAGGAGCACGAAACCCTCTCAGGCTGCCGCGGCGGCCGACGGGAGAGCGGCCTGCGGCTCCATTCGATCCGGTTACCGGGGCTGGTGGCCCACCAGGAGGTGCTGTTCGGCGGCCCCGGCGAGACCTACACCCTGCGCCACGACACGATCGACCGCTCCGCCTACATGCCCGGGGTGCTCCACACGGTGCGGCGGGTGCGCCAGCTGGAAGGGATGGTTTACGGCCTGGAGCGCTTGCTCTGAGCCGCAGCCGCGGGACACTGACCCCATGCTGATTCCCCTGAAACCCGGAGAGCTGGAGCGCCTGATTCCAGCGGTGGCCACTGGTCCCCAGTTCAACGCCTGCAGCGGCAATCCGCGCAAGCTGTTGCAGCGGCTGCTGATCTCGGTGATCGGCGGCGTGCTCACCCTGCTGATCAGCCAGACCCTGCTCTTCTCCAGCAAGCTCGGTCCGGTGATGCTGGTGGTGGGGGTGGTGTTCATCCTTTACATGCTCTGGGGACCGATCCTTGAGGCGGGCCAGCGCAACGCCACCCTGCGGCGCTACCCGGCTGCGGCCCTTTTTGAGGGGCGGGTGGCGGATGTGTTCACCCGCGAGGTGGTGGAGAACCGGCGGGAGCAGGCCAACCGCGAAGGCAGGCTGGAGCTGGTGGAGGAGCGCCGCCCTTGGCTGTGCCTGGAACTGGAGGACGAGGAGGGCTACCTGGGTCAGCTGCGCTTTCCTTTTGAGAAACGCCACCAGGCCATCCGCCGCGGGATGGTGGTGCGAACCCTAGTGCTGAGCGAAAGGCGCGATTTCAGCCGGATCGGTGCGATGACCGATGGCTGGCTGCCCCAACTCAAGGAGTGGGTGGGGGAGTACCCGTATCTGCTGCGGCCGGCCTTTGAGGAGCTCTGCCTGCGGCGACTGCGCTGAAGACGCTTCTCTCTTCCGCCTGTTACCCGCTGGATCGGCGCACAGCCAGATGCACCGCGGGCTCAGCCGAACTCTCCAGCCCGGATCCAACGGCACAGACCACCAGAGGAGTGGCGGCGCTGCCCTTTGGGAACGCATTGCCAAGACGGGCTTCGGACCACCGTCGCCCACGGGGCGGAGAACCGCCCGCTCCGGGTCGGCCGCCCCACCCCAGAACCGCAACATTGCGTTACAGTGGCCGTAACACTTCGAAACCACCTCGATGGCCACCTCCGCTGCCGCTTCCGCCACCATCCGCGGCGCCACCGTCACCACCGAAGACGGCGGCCGTCTCAACGCCTTCGCCACCGAGCCCCGCATGGAAGTGGTGAGCCCCGAGAGCGGCTGGGGCTTCCATGAGCGCGCCGAAAAGCTCAACGGCCGCATGGCCATGCTCGGCTTCATCGCCCTGCTGGCCACCGAATTCGCCCTGGGCGGCGAAGCCTTCACCCGCGGTCTGCTCGGCCTCGGCTGAGTTCGGCACCCCGCCTGCGGATTCAGCCGCGCTGGCATTCCAGGCCTGCGTGAAAGCTTGACCCCTTTGCCGCCGCAGACTCTGCGGCGGCTTTCTCTTGCCCACCCTCAATGCGCCCCCCACTTCAGGCCCGGGTGATCGGCGCAGGACCCACCGGCAGCCTGGCGGCCCTCGCCCTGGCCGAGGCGGGCTGGACCGTTTCCCTGGAAGATCCCCTCACCCCCACGCAGCTGACCGACCGCCGGCGGGCTTACGCCTTCACCCACTCCAGCCGCCGGCTGCTGGAGCGCCTCGGGCTGTGGGAGGGGGTCGAACCGCTTTTGGTGGGCTTTGGCAGCCTGCGCCTGTTGGATGGAGCCCTGGGACGTGGGCTCAGCTTTGCCCCACACGACCTGCCCCGGGGCTCAGGGCCCGGATCCGGCGCTCCGATCGGCTGGATCGGACGGCACGCCCCGCTGATGGCCCATCTTCTGGAGCGGCTGGAGCAGCATCCCGCCATCAGCCTGCATCTCGGTGGCGCAATGCCGCCGCCAGGGAAGGGCGATCCCCAGCTGGTGGTGGCCGCCGACGGTCCCGCCTCCGCGACCCGCACGGCCCTGGGGATCGGCAGCTGGGGTTGGGACTACCGCCAACGCTGCCTCACCGCGGAGGTGGAGATCCGGGGGGGTGATCTTCACCAGGCCTGGGAGCTGCTGCGCCCGGAGGGGCCCTTTGCGGTGCTCCCCCTCGGCAACGGCCTCAACCAGCTGGTGTGGAGCGCCCCGGCGAACCGCTGCCAGCAGCTTGAATCCCTGACACCAGCGGCTTTTCTCGACAGCCTCATGGCCGTTCTGCCCGATCCGCTGGAACCCGACAGCCTCCTGGATCAGCCCCGCAGCTTCCCCGTGGCCCTGCGGCTGGCGCGGCGCCTGAGCTGCGGCAACACGGTGCTGGTGGGGGAGAGCGGCCACCGCTGCCATCCGGTGGGCGGCCAGGGCCTGAACCTCTGCTGGCGGGATGTGGCCGTGCTGCACCGCCTCGCCACCCGGGCCGCCGCCGGTTCCCTGCACCCGAACCGCCTCGGCGCGGCCTACGGCCGCCGCCGCTGGCCCGACCTGGTGCTGGTTCTGTTGATCACCGACCTTCTGGTGCGCCTCCACTCCAACCGCCATCCGCTGCTGCTGCCGCTGCGCCGCTTGGCCCTGACGGCGCTGGCCGCTTCCCTGCCGCTGCGGCGGCTGGTGCTGGGGCTGATGACCGACGGCCTGCCCCGCTTGCCGGCGGGGCGAAGGCTTGCCAGCCTGGCGAGATGGTGATCTGTACCACCCCCCAGCCCGTTCCCTCCGGGGCTCTGCTGCGCTTCCTGAGGCACCGCCTGGCGCTGAGCGAAAGCGCCCTGGCCCTCGGCATCCGCCAGTCCCAGGTGGAGCAGGCCCCCCTGCCGGTGGTGCTCTGGCGCTACGGCCTGATCAGCCTGGAGCAGCTCGATGCCGTGCTGGCCTGGCAGGACAGCGACGGCTGATCCGCCCTGGGCCGCTCAGGCGTACACGATCAGGGATTCCACCGGAACGCCGGCGGGCAGCTTGGTTCGCCCTTGCAGATCCGCCAGCTCAATCACGAAGGCGAAGCCGCAGAGCTGGCCGCCAGCCTTCGTCACCAGCTCAGCGGTGGCTGCGGCGGTGCCGCCGGTGGCCAGCAGATCATCCACAATCAATACGCGAGGGCTGGCCTCGAAACCATCCACCGGGATCTCAAGCCGGTCGGTGCCGTATTCGAGGCTGTAATCGATGCCGTGGACCCGGCCCGGAAGTTTGCCGGGCTTGCGCACCGGTGCGAACGGCAGGGCGAGGCTGGTGGCCAGGGAGGTGCCCACGATGAAGCCCCGCGATTCGATCCCCACGATCAGGTCGGGTTCGAGTTGGCCGCACACCTGCCCCAGCTGGCGCATCGCCTCCTGCCAGGCCTGGGGATTGCGCAGCATGGGCATCATGCAGCGAAACAGGATGCCGGGCTTGGGAAAGTCCGGGTGATCACGCACCCAGTTCCGGAGAATGATCTCTCGCTCTTCTGCCGAATCAGCACCCCGCTGTGCCTCGCTGCGCGGCACGTCCACCGGAATGCCGCCGGACGGGACCGGCGCCGGCTGGGCGGATTCACTCGGCGTGGCGGCGCTGCTCATCGGAGGCGGTTCGAGGGGCGAAGGAACGACGGGGGGACGGGGTGGCAGCCGGCGCGTCCGGATGACGGATGGGGCCACCCGCTGGCATCATCGCAGCCATGACCCTGGCTTCCGCTGCACCACCCGCCATCCCTGCCGCCGCTTCTGCTGGTGCGGCGGAGCGCTCCCGGGCCCTGCCCCGGCGCGGTCTGGAGCGGCTTGATCTGATGCTCCTGTGCCTGGAGGCCCTCGACCTCAACGGCGGCGAGGCCTTGCTCTGGCTGAGCGAGAGCCTGGGATTCGGGAGTCGCTTCCCCAACCGGGTGGAGCTCTGGAAGCGCCGCTGTCACAACCCGATGCGGCGCGCCTGCCGCCGGGGCGACCTGGAGATCGAAGACGCCGAAGCCCTGATGCGGATCCTCTGCGGCATGGCCGATCGCCTCTACCCGATGGTGCGCACCCTGCTCTCCGCCACGGAACCCGCCGATCTCACGGCCCAGCGCTGGGCGCTGTTTGAAGGGAGGCTGGCGGAATTGCTCAACGAGCGCATGAATCCGCGCCGCAGTGCGGTGCAGACGCTGCTCGATCCGCTGGAAGGGGCCGCCGAACGGCGCCATCTGGTTCAGTCCCTTGCCCTGGTGGCCGGGCCCGGCGGCTATGAGCGCCTCCGGGCCAGCCTGCTCGATGCCGCCCGTTGAATCCCATGGTCGTTGCCTCCCCAATGAAACGCGCCCTCGTCTACGACCAGCAGAGCTGTCAGCTGCGGGTGGAAGGCTTGCCGGATCTCTCCGCCGGCCATGGCGGCGACGAGCTGGGGATTCTCACCGGCTGGACCCTCCGCTGGGTCGGCCGGCCTGAACTGGAGGGCCAGCGCAGCCATCTGGAGGCCCTGATCGCCGCGGTTCTCCCCTACGCCCGCCATCTGGTGAGTGGCCTGCGCCGTGGATTCGGGGAGGAATCGGGCCCGGTCTGGATCGGCCCCAGCGCCGAAGGCTCCGGCCACACCCTGCGCCTGGTGAGCGGTCAGAGCGGCGCCCCCTCGCTCGATCTCAACCTTGACGACGCCGAACTGGCCGATCTGGTGCGGGTGCTCGATCAGCTGCGTCTCGATTCCCGCCTGAAGCTGCCGCTGGGTGTCCCCACCCCCCGCCCCCTGCGGGCCGGAGAGCTGATCCGTCGCGTGCCGTTCCGACGCCGGATCGCCGCCCCGGTGGGCGGCGTGGCGGTGCTGGCCCTCGCCACCGCCCTGGCCGTGCTGGTACCACCTCCTGCCAAGCAGCTCTCCCGGCCTCCGCTGGCCGACCGGGCGGCGCCGGCACCCGCGCCACCCCAAAATCAGGGCCGCCCCTGAAACCCTCCCCCAGGCGCTTGACGCCTCCAACGCCTCCATCACACTGACTCTGCTGGCGTGAAACCTGACACCGTGGCATTCACCTGGTCCGAACTCCGCCGCCGGGTGACCCGACTGGGCGCCGCCCTCGACGTGGTGGTGCGCAGCGATCCCGAAGTCTGCGGACTCAGTGGCGAGGATTTCTTCCTCTCCCTGCACCACGGCGGCCAGGGGGACTGCAGCGTCCATGAGCTTTCCCTGATCGATTGCCCCAACGAACTGGTGCTGATGGAGTTTGAGCGCTGGATGCGCGGTGCCGGCCACGTTCTCGATCTCTGAACCCTCCCCCCATGGCCGATCGCCTTCCGCTTGATCTGCCTGGTCCTCCCCTGCGGCCGGCCAGGCGGTCCGGGGATCTCCCCAACCCCACGCCGCGCCGGCGCCGGCGGCCCGGGCGCTGGAGGGAGTTGGCCATCGGCCTGGGCCTCGGCGGGGCCGGTGGAGCGCTGCTCGCCTCCCTGATGCTCATCCCCGAGCGCTTCGACACCCTGCTGCTGGTGAGCACCGCCATCGCCAACGTGATCGGGGGGCTGAGCCGGCTTGGGGTGGGCCTCCTGCAACTGACGGGCGTGTTGGTGGTGGCCTTGCTCGCCCTGCTGGCCCTGGTGCTGCTGTTGGGAGGAATGGTGCGGGTGGCCCGCTGCCTGGCGCGCCCTCCCCTCAACCGTGAAGCCGTTGGAGCCAGAAACCAGCCAATTGCCAGGACGACCAGAGAAAGATGAGCAGGATCAACCACTGCAGCCAGGCCGGCCGGCTGGAATCCTCAGGAGCCATGGCCGCCGCCCGCATGGTGTTCGCCGCAGGTTAGGAAGAGTGGGGCGGTTCAGCTTTCTTTCGATCCCGACGGTGCCGCCCCACGCCGCAACCGCCGTCGGCGGGCCGGCTGACCACAATTCCCTGAAGGCCGGGTGAGCAAGAGCTGGGATCAGCCGGTGAATCCTGGGTAAATCCCCTGGAATCGCAAAGTCCCGCTTCTGGATCCGCGCAGGGGTGGCTTGAATGACGCCAGTGCTGTGGTCCAACCATGCCTGCCTGGTTGGTGATCCTTCTCCTGATCGAGCTGGTCATCCTTCTCACCAATCCCAATGAGCGGGACTACAGCTGGTTGCAGGGTCTGCGGCGGCCCGGCTGGCTCACCTTCCACATCTGGAGCCCCATGATCCGCTTCGCCTGTTATGCGGGCCTCTACCTGGCGCTGCTGGTGATTCACAGCCAGCAGCAACAGTGGAATCTCGTGATCACAGGCCTCCTGCTGATCGCTCTCAATGAGGCCAGCGTGTGGATCACCTGCCGGATGCGCAGCCTCGCCCTCGGAACCCTGATCGGAGCAGCTGCCTGGGTGCTGTTCCTGAGCCTCACCCTGGCGGTGTCAAGGGTCTCCCAGGTGGCCGCCGTGGCCCTGCTCCCCTATCTGCTCTGGACCTTCATCGACCTCCTGGCCCAGTGGCAGATGATCGGTCTCAATACCCTCGGCGATGACCAGCAGACCAGGCGATCCGTTTCCTCCTACCGAACCCTGAACGAGGAGGTCGAACGGCTGCGGCAGAGCATGGCCCGGAGGCGGCGCCCCCGTTGAGGCGCTCCCATGGAACCCCACGTGCGGGCCTTGCTCACCCCGGCTGCCTACGACCATCCGGTCGACGCCATTGAGCTGATCGAAACCCACATCTCCTGGATCTTCCTCACCGGCCGATTCGCCTACAAGCTCAAGAAACCGGTGAGCCTCGGCTTCGTGGACTTCAGCACCGCCGAACGGCGCCGCCGCTGCTGCCAGGAGGAGCTGCGCCTGAACCGAAGGCTGGCGGCGGATCTCTACCTGGGCCTTCGGGATCTGCACGGTCCGCCGGAGCGGGCCCACCTCGGAGGCGAAGGCCCCGTGATCGACACCCTGGTGCAGATGCGCCAGTTCCAACAACGTGATCTCCTGCCCGAGGCCCTGCGCCGCGGGGCGGTGCATGTTGAACAGATCGATCAACTGGCGGATGATCTGGCCCACTTCCACGCCCACGCCGCCCCGGCGGCGGCGAGCGATTCCTGGGGGAGTCCCGAGCGGGTGCTCGAACCCGCCCTGGACAACCTGGACACCTTGGCCCAAATCGGCCGCCTCCCTGGGGATGGCGAGGCGATGGTGCACTGGACACGCCAGGAGCTGAGCCGCCTGCGGCCCCTCCTCGAGGCCCGGCGTGAGCGGGGCCTGATCCGCGAATGCCACGGGGATCTGCACCTCGGCAACATGGCCCTGCACGGGAAGCGCATCCTCGTTTTCGACTGCCTGGAATTCAGCCCCCCCCTGCGCTGGATCGACCCCATCAGCGATCTGGCCTTCCTGGTGATGGATCTGCAGGAGCGCGATCATGGCGACCTGGCCATGCGCCTGTTGAACCGCTGGCTGGACACCGGCGGGGACCACGGGGCCCTGCCGCTGCTTCCCTGGTACCTGGCCTATCGGGCCCTGGTGAGGGCCAAGGTCACGGCCCTGCGCCTGCAGCAATCCGACCTGGCGCCAGGGGCGGTTCCGGCCCTGGAAGCGGCGCTGGCCTCCTATCTGAACCAGGCCCGCCGGGCCATGGCACCGGCCCGCTGTGCCCTGGTGATCACCCACGGCATCTCCGGCAGCGGCAAGAGCCATGCGGCGCGCTTGCTGCGCAGCTGGGGCTGGATCCAGCTGCGCTCCGATGTCGAGCGCCTCAGGCTCCATGGGCGCTGGGGCTGCGCCAGCCCCGAACCAGGCTCCGAGGGAGGCAGGCAGGAAGCCAACCCGTATGCCCCCGCCGTGACCGATCGGCTCTACGGCGAGGTGTTGCTGCAAGCCGCGGAGGCTGCCCTGGCAGGCGGCCTCTCCGTGGTGGTGGATGCCACCTTTTTGAAGCGGGGCCAGCGGCAGGCCTACCTGAACCTCGCCCGGCGCCTTGGTGCCGGCTTCGGGATCCTGGCCTGCTCGGTGCCCCTGGATCTGGCCCTCGATCGGTTGGAGCTCCGCCGCCGCGAACAGAACGATCCCTCGGAAGCCAATGCCGATGTGGTGATGGCCCAGATCGCCGGCCTGGAGCCGCTGGATGCCAGCGAGCAAGCCTGGGTGGTGAATGTCAGTGAGGGCAGCAGAAAACTGAGCCCAGCGGATCTGCCCAGCCCGTGAACATCTGAGGAAGCCGGCTACAGGGCCCCGCGATGGGGGCCCTCAGCGATCAGAACCACTCGGGAATAGCGGCTTCCCGGCTGTTCACGTTGGCTTCCGGTGTGGAGCGGCGGAATTCGAGGGTGATGTTGCGCTTCTGCACCCCATCGGCGGCGATGGCCTCGATCGGATACAGCTGCTGACCATCGCGGAAGGGCACCTGGATGCGGAAGGTGCCCTCGGGGGTGAGGGGCACCTCCTCGCCGCCGATGGTGAGGCGGGCCGCCGGGTCGGTGGCGCCGTACACGATCAGTTCGGCATCGGCGACGAGCCAGAAGGAGCGCTGGCGGGCCGCCAGACCAGCGCCGGATTCGCTGCGGCCCGAGGCCCACAGACCCACCCCCGAGGCGGAGAAGGCGGAATCGGAGAGGGCGGAATCCTCCAGCTCATGGAAGGCCTCCGAACCGCGGCCAAGGCGGCGCCAGCGGGCCGTGGCGGTCTGGTAGAGGCGCTCATGCAGGCCGGCATCGGCGGGCTCGATCGGCGCCGGCAGGGCGGAGGGGGCGGCGTCGAGGGAGAAGGGAACGAACTGATCGAGGATCTGCTCGCAGGGATGGAGGGCGGGCACCCGGGCCACCGAGGAGAAGGCCAGGGAGATCCAGCCGCCGGCGGGGCCGGATTTGCGGAAGCCGAGCTCCACGCGGTAGTCGCGGTCGGAGAGGGGAACGGGCAGGTACCACTCGGTGGCATGGGCATCGACCACCACCTCCTGGAGGGTGTGGGGATGGGAGGAGCCACCGGCCAGGCCGGTCACATCGGCCACCCGCAGGCAGAGCTGGGTGGCCCCGGCGGCGCTGGCGCTGTCGCGATCGGCCGCGGCGATGTCCCAGAACACGTAGGCCCACTGGGGATCACGGGGCAGGAACACCACGCGGGTTTCGGCCGCCGGGCGGGGTGCCGGCGCCATCTCCGCCTCAATGGCGGCGAGGCTTAGCCCGGTTTCCTCCTGAAGAATGCTGATCGCCTCCACCAGCTCC
>Ga0209401_1000977_pt1 | contig 19220 bp, 15 predicted proteins | sample M_140807_MF_Meta_FD_187318 | JGI IMG/M metagenome (GOLD analysis project Ga0209401, IMG submission 187318) | Freshwater microbial communities from Lake Montjoie, Canada to study carbon cycling - M_140807_MF_MetaG (SPAdes) (version 2) | ecosystem: Environmental > Aquatic > Freshwater > Lake...
CGACCCTGGCGGGTCGTGGTGGCCGGCCTGGTAAATGCCGGAAAGAGCAGCCTCGTCAACGCCTTGGCTGGCTACGCCAGAAGCATCGTCTCGGCGGAGCCGGGCACGACCCGCGATCTGCTGGAAACCCGGATCGTGCTCGACGGCTGGGAGATCGACCTGGTCGATACGGCCGGCCTGAGGGGCGATCCAGCCGACGATGTCGAGCGGGAGGGCATGGCTCGTGCGGCGTCCGCAGTCGCCGGTGCCGACCTGATTCTGCGGGTGCTGGACGGAGAACAGGCTTCAGCCTGTCTGCCGACAGGAATCCCCGAACTCGTCGTTCTCTCGAAATGCGACCTCGCTGCATCCGGATCGATCGCCCCGCCGCACGCGATCCGCACGTCGGTGGTCACGGGCCTTGGGATCGAAGAACTCGCGGCGGCGATCCTGCATCGGCTCGTGCCTGAGGAGCGGAATGATCCAGGCCTTCTCGCCGGTGCGGTGCCATTTACAGAGAGGCAGGTTGGAATGTTTTCGGGCAGTGTCAGGCCCGGAGGGCCGGGTTCGCACCAGCGACCGGAGGTCGCCCAGGAAAATTCGGCAGGATGCCGAGATTTTCCGTGAAGCATCTACGACAGGCTGAAGCCTGTCCCACATCGGACAGGGCCAAAATCACACCTTCCAAAACTCCTGCGCCAGGCCCGAAGGGCCGTGTAATCACCAGCGACCGGAGGTCGCCAAGGAAAATTCGGCAGGATGCCGAGATTTTCCGCGAAAACGGCTCCTACATCTCGGCCGCGCCCTCGGCGGCCTCCCGCTCGGCCGACCAGCCGACACGCTTCTTCGAGAGGCCGATCTTGCGGTCGTCGGTGTCCACCCGGAGGATCTTGACCTCGATCGGGTCGCCGACCTTCACCACCTCCTCGGCATTCTCGATCTTGTCCTCGGAGAGTTCCGAGATGTGGAGCAGGCCCTCGAGGCCGTCCTCCAGGCCGACAAACACGCCGAAATTGGTGATCTTGGTGATCGTGCCCTTCACGATGTCGGCGGCCTTGTAGCGGCCCGGGATGTCTGTGGTCCAGGGATCCTCGTTCATCTGCTTGAGGCCGAGAGCGATCCGCCGGCGTTGCTGGTCGACAGAGAGCACCTTGCACTCGATCTCCTGCCCCTTGTCGACCATCTCGCTGGGGTGGGTCACCTTCCGCGTCCACGACATGTCGGTCACGTGGAGCAGGCCGTCGATGCCGTCGTCGATCTCGATGAAGGCTCCGTAGTTGGTGAGGTTGCGAACCACGCCCTTGACGATCGCGCCGGGCGGATAGTCGGCGGCCACCTTCTCCCAGGGATTCTGCTGGGTCTGCTTCATGCCCAGCGAGATCTCCTGCTTCTCCTTGTTGATCGCGAGCACCACGACCTCGACCTCGTCGCCGGGCTTGACGAGCTCGCTCGGGTGGCTGACCCGCTTGGTCCAGCTCATCTCGCTGATGTGCACCAGCCCCTCGACGCCGTCCTCCAGTTTCACGAAGGCGCCGTAGCTCATCACGTTGACGACCGTGCCCTTGCAGACGGTGCCGACCGGATACTTGTCGGCCACCTTCGCCCACGGGCTCGCCGTCCGCTGCTTCATGCCGAGGGCGATCTTCTCCCGCTCCCGGTCGATGTGCAGCACCTGAACCTCGATCTCCTGGTCGATCGAGACCATCTCGCTCGGATGGCCGATCCGGCCCCAGGACATGTCGGTGATGTGGAGCAGGCCGTCGATGCCGCCGAGATCGACGAAGGCGCCGAAGTCGGCGATGTTCTTGACGATGCCGCGACGGACCTGACCCACCTCGAGCGTCTCCATCAGCTGCTTCTTCCGCTCGGCCCGCTCCTGCTCGATCAGGGCCCGGCGGGAGACGACGATGTTGCGACGGGCCTCGTCGATCTTGAGCACGAGGCACTGGATGGCCCGGCCGCAGTAGTCGCCGATGTCGGCGGGGCGGCGGATGTCGACCTGGCTGGCCGGCAGGAAGACGTTGACACCGGAGATGTCGACGAGCAGGCCGCCCTTGATCTTGCGGGTGACGTAGCCGGTGACGACGTCGTTCTCCTTGACGCTCTCCATCACCCGGAGCCAGTCCTCGATCCGGCGGGCCTTCCGCTTGGAGAGCGTGATCAGCCCCCGCTGCTCCTCGAGCTGTCCGTCCTCGAACTCCTCGAGCAGCACCTTGACGATGTCGCCGACCTGCGGCGCAGGCTCGCCCTCGTCCCACTCGTTCCGCGGGATGTGCCCCTCGCTCTTGTAGCCCACGTCGACGAGCACGAACTCGTCGTCAACCCTCAGAACCCGCCCCTGAAGCACCGAGTTGACCGCCAGAGTCGAGGTGCCGACCGAGTATTCCCCCTCCTCGGCGCCGGCCATGGCGAGTTCCAGTTCCTGATCGAGTTCGTCTCCAAGTTCGAGTTCGCGGATGAGGTTGCGGTTGACCATGCGTGTGGGGATTTCGGGGAAAACGGGGTAAAAGGACGAATGCGAGCGGGCCACGGAAGAAACGGGCCTCGCAGTCTAACAATATCGCTGACCCCGAACAATCGAGTGTTTTGCCCCGGCCTCCCGGCTTTCCCCGCCGGAGCGACTGACCGCTTTCACCAGCCCGCCGGCCGGTCCTGCCGATCTCATGCATGATGAGCGGGGTTTGGCCCAGGGCGAGGCGCGGGCGATGAGAAATGCGGGGTCTCGGCATCCGCTGCGCGGCTATCCGATCGCTCTGACGGCCGCATGCGCCCTGCTGGCGACCACTCCAGCCCGCGGGCAGTTTCTCGACACGGGGGCCGCGGCCGGCGGTCCGACGCTCGGCGACGTCCGCACGCAGGCCTACCGGGTGGGCGTCGAGGTTCGGGCCGAGGGCGGCCCCTGCCGCGGCATCTACGCCACGATGCCTGTGCCGGCCGACTGGCCGGAGCAGAAGGTGCGGATCGTCAACGAGGACGCCTCGGCGGACGTGAAGTCGATCCGCTATCGGACGCTCCCCGGCGGCGTGAAACAGATGATCGTCGAAATCCCCGATCTGCCCGCGGGCGATCTGGCCCGGGCCGTGGTCACGTTTTCCCTGGAGCGGGCTTCGGTCGTCGCCCCGACCGAGACCGACGGCCTGGCGATCCCGGAGAAGCCGGACCGGGCCCTGCGGGCGTTTCTGGGCCCGAGTCCGTACATCGAAACCCGTCACCCGAAGATCGTGAAACTCGCCAAGTCCACGGGCGAAGACCTCGACGGCTGGAGAAAGGTCGAGGCGATCTACGACACCGTGCGGGAGAAGGTCGAATACCGAAACGGCGAACTCAAGGGTGCCGCCAGGGCCCTGGCCGACGGCTGGGGCGACTGCGAGGAACTGACCTGTCTGTTCATCGCGATGGCGAGGGTCGAGGGCATTCCAGCCCGAACCGTCTGGGTCGAGGGGCACTGCTATCCGGAGTTTTACCTGGTCGATGGCACCGGAAACGGCTGGTGGTTTCCCTGCCAGATCGCGGGCGCCCATGCCTTCGGCGGGATGCCCGACCAGTTGCCGATCCTGCAGAAGGGGGACAGCTTCCGCGACCCAGACAGACCGGGGAAATCGCTCCGCTACCTGTCGGAGTTCATCCGCGGCTCGGCCGTCGACGGGGGCGGCTCACCCAGGGTTCGCTGGATCCGCGAACCCGGCTGAGATACCGAACCCCTGCGGGTGTGACCGCGACAAAGGCCGGATCACTCGGCAGGCACGAACGCGTCGATCCCACCGAAGGAGCCCGGCTCCTTCGCGACGGGCATGAACCAGCGGGGCACGATCGGCAGGCCTGCCTCCCGCCAGCCCGCCTCCAGCCGGTCGCCGGCCAGTTTGACGAGCTTCTCGCGACCGCGGCCGGCGAGGTTCGTCCGGTCGGCGCAGGGCGTGACGGGCCCGTCGAATCCGGCCGCCTTCGCCTGGGTGAGCACATCACCCATGCTGATCGCGCCGGTGTCTCCGGGCATCAGCCTGTGCTGGTAGGTGAGTTCGCCGGCGGCGACGTCGCGGGGGGCGTCGGAGAGACGGACCTCGACGATCCGACCGGCCGGCACCTTCGCCATCATCTCGAGCGGCTCACCCGAGGCATGCAGCGCCCAGGAATCGACGATCGCCCCGATGCTCGGATGGGAGGTCGCGACGAGCCCGATCAGGCCCTCGAAGCTGCTGATGAAGGCATTGGCCTTGCCTTCACGGGCGGCGGCCTCCGGGATGTACGACAGCCCGAGCATGATGCCCCGCTTCTCGAGCAGGTCGCCGATCGTGTCGAGACGCTTGCGATGCAGTTCGAAGAAATCCTTGAAGGCATGCTCGTCAGAGGCGGGAGCGATCACCGCCGAAGCCCGCAGGGCCTCCGTCGCCTGGGCCATGTCGAGCCGCTGGGGCAGATGCTCCATGTCGCGGGCGAACGACTCCTCGTCGCCGGAGACATCGAGCGGCAGTTCGAACATCCCGCTCTTGAGGCGGGCGCTGACCATCAGCCGGCGGGCATGCTCGACGCCGAAGGCCTCGGCCTGCTGCTGGAAGTCGATGATGTCGATGTCCATCGAATCGAATCCGAACGAGAGGGCGAGTTCGATGAGTTCGCTCGGGCGTCCGGAAAGGGGCAGGCCGACGGTGCTGAGATTGCGGAACATGCGAAACTGGCTCTCCTGGGTCAGAAAGGGGTTCGGTAGTATGACGGAACCCGTGGCCCATTTGAAGCCGGCTGCGTGGAACGGCGATTTTCACTGGAGCATGGCCGCATGACGATCATCGAGGCCGTCACGCTGGGGGTGGTGCAGGGGCTGACCGAGTTCCTGCCGATCTCGAGCACGGCACACCTGCGGATCGTGCCCGCGGTCTTCGGCTGGGACGACCCCGGGGCCGCCTACTCGGCCGTGATCCAGTGCGGCACGCTGCTGGCCGTCTGCCTGGCCCTGAGGCACGACATCGTGGCGCTCCTGCGGGGCCTGGCGACCGGCCTGCGAAGCGGACAGCCGCTGGCGACGCCGGAGTCGCGGGCGGCGATCATGGTCGCCCTCGGTACGCTGCCGATCGTGGCCGTCGGCTTCGGCTGCCGCCAGCTGATCCGCGGCGAGGCCCGCCGGCTCGAGGTCGTGACGGCGGCGCTGTTCGCGGCCACGCTCCTGATGGCCGGGGCCGAACTGCTCTGCCTGTGGCGGTCGCGCCGCGGCGTCGTCGGCCGCAGCGGCCTCGAGGCGATGACGTTCGTCGACGGCCTCACGATGGGACTCGCGCAGGTGCTGGCGCTGGTTCCCGGCACCTCCCGCAGCGGTGTGACGATCTCCTCCGGCATGGCCACCGGGCTCGACCGCGGCACCGCGGCAAGGTTTTCGTTTCTGCTCTCGCTGCCCGCGATCGCCGCAGCCGGACTGCTCGAGGCCTGGCAGCAGCGGCGGGAGATCTTCGGATCGACGGAGGCGGTCATGACCGCGGCGGTCGGCACGCTCGCGGCCGCGGTGGTCGGCTATCTCTCGATCCGCTGGCTGCTGCGGATCCTCACGAGCCACACGCTCTGGCCGTTCATCGCCTACCGGCTGGCGATCGTCGCGGCGCTGGTGGCATGGCTCGCAGTGGGCCAGGCTGCCGCGCCGGCAGGGTGATCGGCGAGATCCATTCCCAGCCGCTTGAGCTTCTTGTAGAGCGTGGTGCGATTGATGCCCAGCGACCGCGCGGCGGCGTCCCGTCGCCAGCCGTTTCGCTCGAGCGCGGCGAGGATCAGCTGCCGTTCGGGCTGGGCCATCGCGGTCTTGAGCGAGGGGGTCGATGACGCCGGCTGGCCGCCGCGGATGCTCTGGGGGGCCGCGATCGAAACGGGCAGATCGCAGACGTCCACCAGCGGGCCGCGACCGAGAAACACGCCGCGCTCGACCGCGTGCTGCAGTTCGCGGACGTTGCCCGGCCACGGGTGGGCGAGCAGGGCCTCGACGGCGGCGCAGGTGAAGCCCTCCACCTGCCGCCCCGTCCGGGAGGCTGCCATCCGCAGAAAATGGTCGGCCAGCAGTGGAACGTCGCTCGCCCGGCTCCGCAGCGACGGCATCTCGATGGCGACGACGTTGATCCGCCAGTAGAGGTCGGCCCGAAACCTCCCCTCCGCGACGAGCCTTTCGAGGTCCTCGTGGGTCGCGAGGATCACCCGCACGTCGACCGTGTGCGTGCGGCCGCCGCCGACCGGCTCGAACTGCAGTTCCTGCAGCACCCGCAGCAGCTTCACCTGCATCGCGGGGGAGGCGGTGGCGATCTCGTCGAGGAAGATCGTTCCCCCGTCGGCCTGCAGAAACCGTCCCTCCCGGTCGGAGGCGGCTCCCGTGAAGGCGCCGGCCACGTGGCCGAAGAGTTCGCTCTCGAGCAGTGAGTCGCTCAGGCTGCCGCAGGCCACCTCGACGAATCGGCCCCGTCGGCCGCTCGACTCGTGGAGTCGTCGGGCGAGCAGCGATTTTCCGGTGCCGCTCTCCCCGGTGATCAGCACCGTGGCCGGAGTCTCGGCGATCCGCTCGGCGATCGAGAGGGCTTCCAGAACCGCCGGGTGCTCCCCGAGCAGCGGCCGGCCGGCTGGAGGGGCGACCGAATGCTGGAGGGGGGCGATCTGGCGGGGCATGGGCTTGGCTCCTGGGAAACGATCGGGCACTCGGTGTCGCCAGATGTTTCCTAGGTCGCAAACGGGCGACGTCAAAGTCGCCGCAGGGCGACAGCTCGACGAAACCGTCACCCGCCGCACGTCACGACCCGCACGACCGGAGAAACCGGCCTCCCGGCACCTTTCCCGGTCTGCGACGGACGGCGTCGTCAGTCATTCTCGCCGCGGTTCACGTCGCCGAGGTTGACGGCGTCGGCGATCCGATCGGCCGCGGGGCCGAAGATGATCTCGCGGTTCTCGAAGAGGGCCTCCGGATCCTGATCGAGCATCCGGATCCGCCGCTGTCGGAAGGAGAAGAAGGCGATCACCGCCAGGGCCGCGAGCGACGCGAGCACGACGGCCACCGTGAACCCCCGCTCGGCCGACTGGATCAGTCCCGTGATCCGGTCGCCGAACAGGTAGGCGAGACCGAAGAAGCCGCCGATCACCACCGACGCGCAGATGAAGTCCGCGAGCAGGAACCAGCGATACTTCACCTTGAGGATTCCGGCCGTCAGATAGAACGGGCTGCGGAGGCCGACGAGGAACCGGGCCACGAAGAAGGCCTTGATGCCGTGCTTCTTCAGCAGTTCCTCGATCTTCCGTTCCCGCTCCGGGGTGAGAAACCCGGACCACCAGGGATGCTCCCGCAGAATGCGGGCCCCGAAAAACCGTCCGATGGCGTACATCAGGCTGTCGCCGAGCAGGGCCCCGACCATGCAGGCCGGCAGGGCGTAGTACCAGTGCAGCGCCCCGGCCCGACTCGCCACGCCGGCGGCCACGATCGGAACCTCCTCGGGCACGGGCAGGCCGATCCCCGTGAGCGTGAGGAAGAACACGATGCCGAGGTAGGAACCCCGCTCAAACCAGTCGAACATGTGTGGCGTAGGCTGGAGCGGAGGCGGGGGTTGGAACGGGTTGGGAAAGAGGCCGTGGCTGGCTTTTTCCACAGCCGCTCCAGTGTACCCAAGGTGACCCCGAGTGGCAGGCTTCCCTTCCAACCGGGCTTGCGGCGACCGATCGCCATCTGAGAGGACCCAGATCGAGTCCTTCCGCCGCCAGCGTGTCCGCCATGCGTAGCCCCGTCGCCATCGGCCGATCCGCGTGGGTCACAGTCGCCTGCATGATCGCGGCCATCTGCGGGATGCGGCCGCTGCCGGCCGACGTTCCCCCCGATCCGGCGCTCGGGGCCGAATCACCCTGGACCCGGCATCTGGCCGAGGTCTTTCCCGAGGGCATCGACCCGGAACTGCTCTCCCGGCCCCACACCATTCGCGACCCCGGGCCCGACACCGCGAATTACCCGAACAGTCCGAACACGATCCCCCGGGGGGCGGTCTATCTGGAGACCAGCCCGGTGCTCTACACGGGCGGCATCACGAACCTCCAGCCTCCGATCTACAACACCGAATTCCTCCTCCGGATGGGCCTGACCGACCGGGTCGAGTTTCGTCTCTTCTCCAACGGCTTCACCTGGCAGGCGGCAGGCCTCGGCAATCCGGAGACCACAGGCTTCTCCCCGCTGGCCTTCGACACCAAGATCCACTTCTGGGATGAGAACCGGGAGTGGTTCCTCCCGGCGGTCGGCTTCGAGGCCTACATCCTCACCCCCTGGGGCTCGCCCGCCTTCGAATCGGGAACCGAGCCGTCGATGACGATGCTCTTTCGCAACACGCTCCCCTGGTGGGGACTGATCGCCGAATACAACGTCGGTCTCGCGGCCGACGCCTCCCGCGATGGCTTCGTGCCGATCGACATCGCCCAATGGGCGATCACCAAGCCGATCACGGACGACTTCGAGATCTTCTTCCACGGCTTCCAGAACCAGTCGGCCCTGCCACGGGTCGCATCCCAGACCGTCCTCGGCGGCGGGTTCGTCTGGTTTCCGAGCGACCGGCTCTCGATCTACGGCAATTGGGGTGCGGGCACCGACAGAAAGGGTCCGCCGACGACGTTCCAGCTCGGCTTCGCGAGTTCGTACTGAGACCCGCTGCCGCCATCGCTATTCAGCTGCGGGGATCGGCCGCAGCAGTTCAACCTCGACATCCGGGCCGGGCTCAAGTGCGATGTCGCCGGCGTCGAGATTGGCGACGATCACCCGCAGCCGTCCGGGGGTCTCCGCCGGCACAACGATCAGACCGCCGACACCCCCCCTCGGCGGGGCGATCAGCGGCAGGCCCGCCGGGCCGAGCACGTAGAGCGCCGTCGAGAGCGCGTCGGACTCCGCCGCTGTCGGCGCGACGACGGTCGCCGAGAGCACGCCTTCGGCGGGCAATCCGCTGCGCGGGTCGAGGATGTGGCCGAGCCGCCGGCCCCGGTCGACGAAGAACTGCGTGCCCGAACCGCTCGTCCCGAGGGCCCGATCCTCGAGCCGGATCGTCGCCAGCCTGCGGTCGGTCCGCAGCGGATGCCGAACCCCCACGGGCCAGCCCCGCCGTCCGCCCTGGATGCCTCCCTGGGCACCGATCGTCCTGACGCTGCTGCGTCCGCCGTGCACGAACAGACTCTCGACCCCTGCATCCCGCAGAAGCTCCACCACGCGGTCGAGCGCCCAGCCCTTGCCGATCCCGCCGAGATTGAGCTCCACCCCCGGTCGGGCAAATCGGACCCGCTTCGTGGCCGGATCGAGTTCGACCAGCCGCATGCCCGACCGCTCGCGGGCCGCCTGCAGCGCCTCGTCGGTCGGAATCCTGCCCCGACGCTCGAGAAACCCCCAGGCCCGCACGAGCGCCCCGGACGCGCAGTCGAACCCGCCCCCTGTCCGCTCGCTCAACTGGCGTGCCATCACGAGCAGTTCGAACAGGTCGGCGGCGACGGGCTGCCAGCCTTCCGAAGCCGTGGCGTTGAGCCGCATGAGTTCGCTGCCGTCGCGATAGACCGTGATCCGGTCTTCGATCAGGTCGACGAGATCGAGGGCCGCGACGCCGAGTTCCGTCGCATCGGCCGTCTCGCCGGCGTTGAAGACGACCTCAAACCGGCAGGCCATCGCGTCGCGACCGACGACGATCGAGTGCATGGCTATCGGGGCGCCAGGCCGCGGTCGAAGGCGTCCTGATCCCGACGAAACACCGCCAGCACGGTGTCGAACCGCTCCAGCGGAATCGTGTAGACGGGCTGCTCGCCCGTGTGGGCGTGGCAGTGGGCGACCAGCAGCTTGTAGAGAAACTTGAACAGCTGCCTCGGCACCCGCAGGCTGCGGAGCCCGTCGAGTAGTCGCCGCTGATCGACCTCCGGGTCGAAGAGCTGGGCGAGCGTGGCCGGGGGATTCCCCACGCTGGCCGCCTTGACCCGCATCGAGGCGATGTCATAGAGGGTCTCGCCCGACCATTCGAGCGACGGCACGAGGTTCTGCTTGTCGAGCCGGGCCCGCTGGTTGAACTGCTCGTCCTCCCGCTCGATGAACCGGTAGAGCTCGACGGGCAGCAGGAGCTTGAAGCCCATGCCCGGCGACTTGAGAAACTTGTTGTCGAGCATCGGCCAGATCACCTGCTTCATCCGCTCCGCCGAGCCATTGATGAGGTGCGGCTCGTCGAGTCGGTCGACGATCACGACCATCCCGGCATAGCCCTGGGCCGCGAGGATCGCCTGAAACTTCGCCAGCAGTTCGTAGCGATCATCGCTCCGGGGCATCAGCGGCAGCGGCTGTCCGGCAAGATCGACCTCCGGCATCCGGGCCAGAGCCGATGCCAGCTGGCCCACGGTGCGGTTGCCGGTTCGCATGCTGCGGACGATCCGAAACGCCGTCCACCAGGCCCTCACCCGACGCACCGCCCACGGCGCCCAGGCGGCTGCCAGCAGAAGCCAGGGCCACCAGGCACCGAGCCAGCCGGTGCCGCCACGTGAGGAACTGAAGGCGACGGCCATGCCGAAGGCCAGCGTGGCCGCGAGGCCGGCCAGAAACGGCCAGAGCCCCAGCCAGGCGGAGTAGCCGGTGCGGCTTCTGAGCCGTCTCCAGCGGGATGGAAAGGTCTCGCCCGTCGACTGGTCGTAGCAGGCGGCCAGGAGGGCGAGGTCGCGGGCCTGCGGCGGCGTGAGCCGGGCCGCGGGCTTCGCTGTCGAGGCGTTGAGATCGCTGACAAACTGGGTCACGGCCAGCGACAGGATCGCGTCCATGTGGTCCCAGAGCTTCCACTGGGAGAGCACCTTCTCGACGGGACGATTCGGGCCGACGGCGCTCACGAACCGGTCGAGAAAGGGATTGAAGTCGTCATACAGAACCACGAACGTCCGCCGTTCCGGGGCGGCGGCGTTGTGCCGGTCGAACTGCCGCACCATCTGCAGCTTGAGGGCCGTCTTGCCCGCCCCCTTCTCGCCAAACACGATCGCGGTGCTGGGATCGGCCGGATCTCCGTAGATCTTGTCCCAGGCCGGATGAAACGTGGTCTCCAGGCAGGTCCGCTTGAAGACCGTGTCGTTCTGGGCATCCTCCTCAGCGAACGGATTGCCGGCGATGCCGTGGTGCTCGAGAAAGTCCTGGATTTTCATGCGGTCTGGATGTTCCTGCGGTATCGAATCTCAGGCCAAACTTCAGCCTACGAGACCTGCCCGACCGGGGAGGCCGTGATCAGGGCGGATGGGTCTAACGCGGCGCCGCCACCATGCCCTCGACCATCCGCCGAAAGCCGTCGGCATGCTTCGCCACCGTGGCTGAAGGCCCGTAGAACTTGAGGAAGTAGCTCCCTTCACCCGGCGTCTCGACGATCGCAGAGAGCATCCTGTAGTCGGGTCGATCGACGGCCGCGCCTCCCGCGAACGGGCCGGCCGGCATGTCCTTGAAGGTGCCGGAGATGTCGACGAGCGTGACCGAGCATCCGGCCAGCTTGATCGTCTTCGTCGTCGCCTTGTCCTTCGTCGGGCTGCCGTCGGGTTGCACGAACTGGCCGATCCAGCGGTCGACGTTCGCCTCCACGCTGCCACCGGCGCCCATCACGGTCATGCGGCCCGGCTGAAGCCCCTCGCCCTCGGAGGGCACGGCGAATTCCGATTCCACGATCCGGGATTTCGGCGGCACCTGCTTCCAGCCCTCGGGCGCCTCGAGCGTGTAGGCACCGTCGGCGATCGCGAAGGTGCGGGTCTCGCGGCCCTCCGCCACGGCCTGGGCATGACAGGAGGCAGGGCCCAGGAACGACGGCACAGAGCCTGGCGGCAGGCAGGAGGGCAGGAACAGCATCGCTGCCAGCACGGCAACGGTCTTCGGGCGTGACGACATGGCGGTGGAACTCCAGCGGGGCGGGCCGGTCGGAAAGGCCGGCCCAGACGCAAGAGTCTACCAGACCGGGATCAGCCCGTTTCAACCGGCATCAGCTCGGGAAGCGGCTGCATTGCCGCCATCTCGGCCAGGCCGGCCTTCACCATTTCGGCCGCGGTGACATACCGGTGCGTCCGAATCCACTGGGCGATCAGGTCGGTCGCACCGCCGAAGAGTTCGCCGAGCAGGACGTCCATCTCCCGCTCGAGTTCGGCGAAGTGCCGCGACCACTCGGCGGCCTCGGTGATCCCGATGTGCTCCTCGCTCTGCCACTTCATCGGATGGAAGAGGAACACGCTGTACGGCGTCACGATCCGCCGCGTGCAGGTGGCGAACGGCCAGAGCGCCGCCGACGAGCATTCCCCGGTCACGATTCCCGTGGCCCGGATACCCCGGAGCCGGAGCAGCGAGACCATCGACATCGCGCAGTAGGGGGATCCGCCGGGAGAGTCGAAGTAGATCGTGCACTCGCCGCCGGGCTCGACTCCCAGCAGTCGGTCGGTCATGTCCGCCTCGTTGTCGGTCAGGTCGCCGACGATGGCGATCTCGAGGGGACCGCGCCGCTCCTGCTCCTCCGGCTCTGGATTCGGCCTGTCGTGACGTGGCATGATTGAAAGAGCCTAAGAGCGACGGCCGGAATCGGCAAGCCGCGTCGCAAGGGTCGATCCCTCGCCGGGGACCGTCGTCCACCCCTCTGTTGCCGCCGGAGCATCGCATGGGAATCGTCGCCCACTGCCCGAACGGGCATCGAGTGAAGGTCAAGGACGAGTATGCCGGCAGGAAGTGCCTCTGCCCGACCTGCGGCACGAAGTTTCGCATCCCCGCGGCAACGCCGCCGGCCGCGATCGCGGGGCTGCCACTGGCCCGCATGCTGAACCTCGACCAGACGCTCGTCGAGGGCCTGCCACGGGCGATCCGGCTCGACGAGTCTCTCTCGCCGGCCCCGGCCGTGGGCCCGACCTACGCCCCGCTCGCCCCAGCGCCGAGCGGGCAGCCCGCCGCAGGCCTGCACCCGTCGCTTTCCGAGCGGCCCGACCTGCTCTGGTGCCTCGCCTTTCCCGGCGGTGAGCCGACGCCCCCGATGCCGGCGGAATCGCTGCAGCTCTGGCTCGACGGCGATGACGCCTTCGGCACCGAACTCGTCTGGCGATCCGACTGGCCGGAATGGCGGCCGGTCCGCGAGGTCTTTCGGGACCGCTTCGAATGAGTTCGTTGCGGTCAGCTGCGGTACTCGCCGTGGCAGGCATCGCACGATTTCTTCAATTCGCCGACAGCCGTCCGAGCCGCGTCGTAGTCGTTTTTCCCGGCGGCCTCCCGGGCCCTGACGGCGGCGTCCCGCATCCGCGTGGCATGCCCCCGATAGGTCTCGTCGTCGTGATACTCGTAGTCGGGCCGCTGGATCACCTCGCCGATCGCCGCCACGATTTCCACCTCGTGGAGGAAGGCCTCGACCTGCCGGCTGAAGTCGTCCTTGGAGGAGGTCGCCGCGGCGGTCCGCTCGTCAGCGGCCTCGAGCCTCGTCATCAGCGCCGGCCGGCCGGCCACCATGTTCCAGCGAAAGTCCTCCTCGCGATCGGTCCGGGTCTCGATGCCGCTGCCGTCGAGCAGCGACTCCAGATCGGCCAGTCGGGCCTTCGATTCATCGAACGACTGCTGCGTGCCCACCTTGCAGTTGGCGCCGACACGGGCGAAGAGATCGCGGGCTGTTTCGGCGTCGTTCTTCCAGCGGACATCGCCGTCGTAGGCCGCGATCACGCCGAAGCAGAGGGCGATCGAGCCGTATGCGACCCGGGCCTCGTCATATCCGCCCCCCTTGAAGTCGGAGACCGAGGCGACCGCCGTGGCGACGGCCGCCTTCTGCTCCTTGATCTCGTCGACCAGGGCGTCTCCGCCGATCAGCCTCGACCAGGCGAAGCCCTGGGCGTTCGCATTCGTGCCGCCGGCAGAGCCGGCCCCCGCCCCAGTTCCGGCCGCGGTGACGACCTGCGGCCGGCCGATGGCGGCAAAATCGGGCCGTTCACCTTCGAGCGTTGAAAAGGCGTCGTCGAAAAACGCTGTGGCGGTGCCCTTGTCGATCGTCGCCGGTGGTTTCGCTCGGCTGGAGGGCTGCCTGGCCCGCTGGCTCCGCGGCGACGCCGCAGCGGCAGGGCCGCCCAGTGGCGGGTGGAGGCCGGGGATCAAGCTGGTCGAGGCGGCGAGTGCGAGGCCGAGCAGGCGGCGAAAAAACCAGCGGTCGCCCGGCCGCCGATCCCGGCGGTCCGGATCAGGACGGCTCGAACATTCGGGACCTCGGCTCTCGGCAGACTCGTGTGGGGGCATGGGTGGATCGTTCCGCGACAGGTTCTCTGACCCTCGGCATCTGATGCCGGGCGGTTGGTGGCCTCGTCCGAAGGATACCGCAGCCCCGCGGCCTGTTCCCAAACTTCCCGATCTGCCGGGCGTTTTCCCCGCTGATTTCCCGACCAATTTCGCCTTGACCCAAACCGTCCGAGGCGTCAGTCTTCCCGCCCTTCGGCGAGACCGCCGGAATCGCCTTCCAGACGTTTGGAGCCCCGCATCATGCCCGCCTCAGAACGCCACCCATCGACCTCCGCATGGACCCTCTGGGCTGCCTGTTTCCTGGCCGGCTGCGGAACGCTCGCGGCAATCGGGCTCTCCGGATGCTCCACCGGAGGAGGCTCCGGGTCGTCTGCCGCGACGGAACCTGCCAAGGCCGCGGTCGTGACCTTCCTCGACGCCATCAAGCGGGGTGACGATGCGGCCGCCTGCGGCATGCTCACGAAGGTCGCCCGGGCCAAGACCCAGGAACTTGGGCTCTCCGTGGCTCCCCCGGTGAATCCGACCGCCGCCTACTCGATCCGCGACTGCGAGATGGTCGGCGATTCCGGCGATCTGGTCCATGTCGCCACCACCTGGACCGACACCGATGCCGACGGCTTCACGAGCACGGACAACGTCGTCTGGGTCGTCCGGCTCGATCCCGAGGGCTGGCGGGTCGTGGGCATGGCGATGAAGGTGTTCGACGACCTCGCCCCGCTGCTGCTGAACTTCGAGGATCCGGAAGATATGGTCGCCAAGCAGGAACTCGTGGCCAACGAGATTCAAAAGCGGTCAGAGCAGACGGCGGCAAAGGCGGCCGCCGAAAACCGCACCGCCCGGGGCGATTCGCCGACGACCAAATAGTCGCCGGCCAGCAACCCCATTCCCGCAGTGGCTTGGCGGCGGTTTGGGTGCTAAAGTTCTCGGGTAATCGTCAGGCTTCCCCGCTGAACGACCTTCCGGTCCGCGACCCCTCGGCTTTGCCTTCGGGGTCGGCGACGCGGGTAACCCCTCACGGAATTCGTTCCATGGGTTGCTCGAATCGGTTTTGCGTTTGGCCATGTGCGGGAACTGCCGTTCTGGCGGTCGCCCTCTGCTCGACGGTCTGTTCGACGGCCTCTTCGCCGACCCGGGCATCTGAGCCCTCTCCCCTTCCGCTCGACTTCAATCGCGACATCCGGCCGATCCTCTCGGAAAATTGCTTCTATTGCCACGGTCAGGATGGCAACAAGCGTGAGGCTGGTCTGCGGCTCGACGACCGGGCGGCCGCGATCGAGGCGGGGGCGATCGTGCCCGGCGACTCAGGGGCGAGCCTTCTGCTCGAACGGATCCATTCGACCGATGCCGAGGTCCTGATGCCGCCGCCGAATTCCAATCGGCGGCTCTCCGACGACCAGAAGAAACTGCTCGACCGCTGGATCAGCGAGGGGGCGGTCTACTCGCCGCACTGGGCATTCGCGCCGCCTGCCCGGCCCCAGTTGCCGGAGGTGAGGCAGGCCGGCTGGGCGAGAAACGATATCGACCGGTTCGTGCTCGCAAAGCTCGAGCCGGCGGGTCTCATGCCATCGCCGGAGGCCGATCGGGCCACGCTCATCCGCCGACTGCATGCCGATCTGGTCGGGCTGCCCCCGACACCCGAGGAGGTCGATGCCTTCGTCGCCGACACCGATCCAGAGGCCTACGAAAAACTGGTCGACCGGCTGCTCGAGAGCCCCCACTACGGCGAGCGGATGGCGCTCTCCTGGCTCGACACCGCCCGCTATGCAGATTCCAACGGCTTCCAGCAGGACGGCGACACCTGGCAATGGATCTGGCGTGACTGGGTGGTGAAGGCCCTCAACGACGACATGCCGTTCGATCGATTTTCCACCGAACAGCTGGCGGGCGACCTGCTGCCGCCCGCCGACACGGAGCAGGCCACGACGGATCAGAAAATCGCCAGCGGATTCAACCGCAATCATCTGCTGAACGGCGAAGGTGGGGCGATCGCCGAGGAGCAGCGATTCAACAACCTCTTCGACCGGGTCGACACCACGAGCACCACCTGGCTCGGCCTGACGATGGCCTGTGCCCAGTGCCACGACCACAAATACGATCCGATGACGCAGGCCGACTACTATTCGCTGCTCGACGCCTTCAATCGCCTGCCGGAGTCGGGCATGCCGACCCGGTTCTCAGCGCGGATCCGGGTCGCACCGCCGCTGATCGAACTGCCGAGCGAGGAAAACAGCCGGAAGCTTGCCGAACTCGAGGCCGCCATGAAGGGGCTCGAGGCCGACGCCAGGCCGATGATCGACGCCGCCTATGCAGCCTGGAAGGCGGGCCTCTTTTCCGACGGCGAGGCGGCCGACGGCGGGAACCTGTCCCGAAATCTCACGCCGCTGTTGCGGAAGCCTGAGAAGGACCGCACCGAAGCCGAGAAGAAATCGATCGAAAACCAGCTCCGCAGCCATTTCGATGCCAACGTCAAGGCCGAGGTCATCAAGGATCTGCCGCAGGTCGTGAGGTACGAGGACGCAAAGAAGGCCTTCGACGAATACAAGGGGGATCAGCTGCCCCGGGTGATGGTGATGAGCGATGCGAAGCCGCGGGAGACGAAGATCCTCGACCGCGGCGACTACCTCTCGCCCAAGGGGGAGAAGCTCACCTTTGCGGCCCCCGTGTTCCTGCCGCCTCTGCCGGCCACCGCCCCGGCCAACCGGCTCGGCCTCGCCCAGTGGCTCTTTCTGCCGGAGCATCCGCTGACGGCCCGGGTTCAGGTGAACCGGATGTGGCAGCACTTCTTCGGCACCGGGATCGTGAAGACGACCGAAGACATGGGGGTCCAGAGCGAGTATCCGGTCCACATGCAATTGCTCGACTGGCTGGCGGTGGAGTTTCGCGACCGGGGCTGGAGCCAGAAGCAGATGCACAGGCTTCTGGTCACGAGTGCGACCTACCGCCAGGCGAGCAAAGTGACGGCGGACCATCTGGCGAAGGATCCGGAGAACCGGCTCTTCGCGCGGGCCAGCCGGTTTCGGATGCCGTCGATGGTGCTCCGCGATCTCGCGCTCTCGGCCAGCGGCCTGCTCGACCGGCGGCTCGGCGGCCAGCCCGTCTATCCCTACCAGCCCGACCAGATCTGGGAGGCGCTGGCGATTACGAAGGAGCGCGACTTCACCTATCCGGCGTCGCAGGGGGCCGACCTCTACCGCCGCAGCCTCTACACGTTTTGGCGGCGGACGGTAAACCCGGCCAACATGTTCGACATGGCCAATCGGCAGACCTGCAACGTCCGTTCCAGCCGCACCTGCACGCCCCTGCACGCCCTCACGACCCTGAACGATCCGACCTGGGTGGAGGCGGCCCGGGTGCTCGCCGAGAAGGCGATGCAGTCCTCTCCCGAACTCGACCCGCGGCTCTCGTTTGGCTTTCGCCGGGTACTTGGCCGTACGCCGACCGACTACGACATGACCATGCTCCGCCGGATGCACGGGCGGCAACTGGAGGCCTTCAGGGCCGACCCGGGGGCGGCCGGGCAGCTCGTGAGCGTGGGGGAGAGCGATCGTGACGAATCGCTCGACCTCGCCGAGCATGCGGCCCTGACGGCCGTCTGCCTGGGTATTTTCAATCTCGACGAGGCGCTGACCCGGGAATGAGGCACCGTCCATGAACGACCTTCGTCGCGAAACCGTCGAGCGTTTCACCCGCCGGCAGCTGCTCGGCTCCGCCGGCATCGGCATCGGCGGAGTCGCGCTGGCGTCGTTTCTCAATCGCGACACGTCCGCCGCGGTTCCCTCGTCTGCCAGCCGTGGCATGCCCGGCCTGCCGGGGCTGCCCCATCATCCGCCCACGGCGAAGCGGGTGGTCATGCTCTGGCAGGGGGGCGGGCCATCGCATGTCGATCTCTTCGATCCCAAGCCCGCGCTCATCAGCCGCGGCGGCGAGGACATTCCGGAGAGCGTCCGCGGGGCGACCAGGCTCTCGACGATGTCGAGCGGCTATGCCAAGTGGCCGGTCGTGGCTCCGATCAAGGGATTCCGGAAGTACGGCAAGTCGGGCATCGAGATCAGCGAGATGCTGCCGGCCATCGGCGGCATTGCCGACGAGATCTGCCTCGTGCGAAGCATGCAGACGGAGGCGGTGAACCATGCGCCGGGGGTGACATTTTTCATGACCGGTTCGCAGGTGCCGGGCCGGCCGAGCATGGGGGCATGGGCGAGTTACGGCCTCGGCTGCGAAACCGACGAACTGCCCGCCTTCGTGGTGATGACCTCGTCCGACAAGGAGAAGAGCTGCGGGCAGCTGTTCTTCGACCACTACTGGGGCAGCGGGTTTCTGCCGAGCCGGTTTCAGGGCGTGCGGTTTCGCAACACGGGCGACCCGGTCCCCTATCTGGCCAATCCCGTCGGCGTCAGCCGCGAGTCGCGACGGGCCCTGCTCGACGACATCGCCGCCATGAACGCCGCCCACCTGGCCGACTACGGCGACCCCGAGATCGATACACGGATCGCGCAGTATGAAATGGCCTACCGCATGCAGGCGAGCGTGCCCGATCTCGTCGATTTCTCGAGCGAACCGAAGCATGTGCTCGACCGCTACGGGCCGGACGTCCAGGTGAAGGGCAGTTTTGCCTACAACTGCCTGATCGCCCGCCGACTGCTGGAGCGTGGCACGCGGTTCGTGCAGCTGATGCATGCCGGCTGGGATCAGCACGGGAACCTGTTCACGCAGTTGGAAACCCAGTGCCGCGACACGGACAGGCCCTCCGCCGCCCTCGTGCAGGACCTCAAGGAGCGGGGCCTGCTCGCCGACACGCTCGTCGCCTGGGGGGGGGAGTTTGGCCGCACCCCGTTCGGCCAGGGAGATCCGGCCAATCCCAAGGGCCGCGACCACTTCGGGAAAGCCTATTCTTGGTGGCTCGCCGGGGGCGGTGCGAAGGCGGGGCATGTCTACGGTTCGACCGACGACTATGCCTGGAACATCACCTCCGACCCGGTGCACATCCACGACATGCAGGCCACGATCATGCACATGGCCGGCATCGACC
>Ga0209401_1000979_pt1 | contig 19174 bp, 16 predicted proteins | sample M_140807_MF_Meta_FD_187318 | JGI IMG/M metagenome (GOLD analysis project Ga0209401, IMG submission 187318) | Freshwater microbial communities from Lake Montjoie, Canada to study carbon cycling - M_140807_MF_MetaG (SPAdes) (version 2) | ecosystem: Environmental > Aquatic > Freshwater > Lake...
GCTTGAGAAGGAGCTCGCCGCCGCCGAGGCACAGCTCGAAGATCTGCTCCTGCGCATTCCGAACCCTCCCGACGAAGATATTCCCGTTGGCGGCGCCGAGGCGAACACCACGATTCGCACCTGGGCGCCTGCAGGGCATCCAGCAATCGGTGCGAAGGGCGAAGACCCAGCCACTGCGGCAGCGCCAGAACACGATGTGGTCGCCGAGCGACTCGGCATCTTCGACCTCGAGCGCGGCGCGAAAGTCGCGGGTGCAGCGTTCCCCGCGTATCGCGCCGACGGCGCAGCGCTGATTCGCGCACTCATCAACTTGTTCCTCGACACCCACGTGCGAGAGAACGGCTTCACCGAAATCTGGCCACCGATCCTGATCAACGAGGCGTCGGCACGCGGCACGGGTCAGATCCCCGACAAGGAAGATCAGATGTACGTGGTTGGTCGCGACGGCTTCTACCTCGCGCCAACAGCCGAAGTGCCGGTGACGAACATGCATCGCGACGAGATCCTTGACGGTGCGGATCTGCCGATCCGCTACGCCGCCTACACACCCTGCTTCCGACGCGAGGCTGGCGCCGCTGGCCGCGAGACGCGCGGCATCCTGCGCCTGCACCAGTTCGACAAGGTCGAGATGGTCAGCTTTGAGCGCCCTGCAGAATCTGCCGCCGCCCTCGAGTGGCTCACCGCCCGCGCCGAGTCACTGCTCAAGCAACTCGAGCTCCCGTATCGCGTGTTGCTGATGGCAACGGGCGACATGGGCTTTGTGCAGATGCGCAAGTACGACCTTGAAGTGTGGGCACCCGGCTCGAAGCGCTGGCTCGAAGTCTCGAGCTGCTCGAACTTTGGTGACTACCAGGCGCGCCGCATGGCGATTCGTTACCGCACCGCGCAGGGCGAGAAGCCAGAGTTGGTGCACACGCTGAACGGCTCAGGGCTCGCAGTGCCGCGTGTGCTGGCGGCGCTCCTCGAACACGGCGCACAGCCAGACGGCAGCGTGAAACTTCCCGCCGTGCTGCACCCGTACCTTGGCGGGCGCACGCACCTCGCCCCACCGACCAAGAGCTAGCGGCCGATCCGATACACTCCCTCGTGGAGGGGTGCCGGAGTGGTTGAACGGAGCTGTCTTGAAAACAGCCCAGGCTGGCAACGGTCTGCGGGGGTTCGAATCCCTCCCCCTCCGCCACACCCCAATCGCTGACTCTGCGCCACACTGCGCCTCATGAGTAGCGGTCTCTGTTCCATCTGCATCCATGCGCGGCTCGTGGTGAGTGGCCGTGGGTCGCACTTCATGCGCTGTGGGCTGTCAGATACTGACGATCGCTTCCCGCGCTACCCGCGACTGCCGGTAATGCGCTGCGCGGGATTTAGCGCTGAGACTCCGCCCGACGCGTCGCCGCCATCAGCAGCGTCCACAACTCCACCAGATCCTCAGGAGTAAGGGCACCGGCACCACGCGCCGCAACGCGCGCGAGCAGTGCCGCCTCGCGCTCTGGGTCGTGTACCGCGCGCCCGAGTGCCGCCTTCGCTGCCCCAGCCTCAAGGGCGAGCTCGGTTCGTGCGGCGAGCAGCGTCAGCAGCTGGTCGTCGATGGTGTCGATGGCAGCGCGAATCTCTTGCAGGCGTGCAGCGGGATCGCTCACTGGTGGCCGTCCGCGTCACGAGCGGCGCTCCACAGTTCTGCGATGAGGGCAACGGCTCGTAGATAACCCGTCGCACCGTAGCCTCGCACGCTAACGGCGGCGAGGTCTTCGACGAAGTTCACGCTGCGGAACGCCTCGCGCGTTGCCGGATCACTGAGGTGCACCTCGGCGAAGGGTCGCTCCACGGCGAGAAGCGCGTCGCGCAGGCTAACGCTGGTGTGGGTGAGCCCACTCGGGTTGATGATCAGCCACGAGAAATCGCGCACATGGAGTCGGTCGATCAGCTCACCCTCGTGATTCGACTGCACCGCATCAACAAGGTGCAGGCCGGCAGCGGCAGCCGCCGTTGCAACCGAGGCCTCGATCTCGGCCAGGGTGGTGGTGCCGTAGGTCTCTGGCTCGCGCTCACCGAGCAGGTTCAGGTTTGGCCCACTCAGCATGAGGAGGCCATCGCCAGCGGCATGGGCGCGGGTTCGTGCGCTCATCGCCGCGAGTTCGATGCGCTTTGCAATCTCCGCCATGGCTCCCCCTTACTTAACGCCGGCCAACATGGCGGCCGCTGCGCGCTCTACGAGGCTAGCAGGAACATCGTTGCGAATAACGTAGCCGTCGTTGCTGGCGAGGACCCAGCGAATCTTTGCCTCGGCCACCTTCTTGTCGCGGCCGGCGGCAGTCAGCAGTGCAGCGACTGGCTCGCTGCGTGGCGCAACGCCGAGGCCGAGTGCGTCAAGCAGGGCAACACCGCGTGCAGCCAGCGGCGCGGGGGTCACACCAAGCTCAACGCCAATCTGCAGCGCAGCGCGCAAGCCGTAGCCGACCGCCTCGCCGTGCAACAGGTTCTGGTAGCCGGCTGCCTGCTCAAGCGCGTGGCCGAGTGTGTGACCAAGGTTGAGGCTCATGCGTTCGCCCGACTCGCGTTCGTCGGCGGCAACCACGCGACACTTCCACCAACCAGCGCGCTCCACGATCTCGGCGAGGGTGCCATCGTCGTGCAGGGTTGAATCACCGGCCACCAGTCGCGGAGCCGCCTCCTCAAGAACGGTGAAGAGGCGAACATCGCCGAGCAGGGCAATCTTCACCGCCTCAGCAGAGGCTGCGATCAGCTCGCGAACGGGAAGGGTACGCAGCGCCGCAAGATCAGAGATCACCGCCTGCGGCTGATGGAACGCGCCGACGAGATTCTTCCCCTCGGGCAGATCGACGCCAGTCTTGCCGCCGAGTGAGGCGTCGACTTGCGCGGCGAGTGTGGTTGGTACAGCGATCCAGTCGACGCCGCGCAGATAGAGGGCGGCGAGGAGTCCGGCGGCATCGGTGAGTGCGCCGCCACCAACGGCAACGATCAGATCGCGACGCTCCACACCGGCGTTGGCGAGTCGCTGCGCCGCGGCGCCAATCTCGTGCAGCTCCTTCGCCGCCTCGCCACTCGGCAGTTCGAGCGGAATCACCATAATGCCAGCGGCCGTAAGTGCATCGCGCAGGCAGTTAGCAAAGGCGCGTGCCGCGTTCGGCTCGGTGGCCAGCACCATGCGCGTTGTGCCGCGCTCGGCAAGCAGGGCACGCAGCGCATCAACGGCGATGCCGTCGCCCACCAGCCAACGGCCAGAGAGAGTCTCAGCATCAACAAGCGGACGGACGGATCGCGTAGAAGCCCGAAGGAGTGCGATCGCCTCGTCAGCGAGTGAGCCTGGGCTGCGCGTACTGCGCAGGTGCACCCCTGGTCGATAGAAGCGCTCGCGGTCGCCGCGGAGACGTTCAAGCGTTGCCATTGGATCACCATGGTTCATCAGCGGGCGTATGACGCGCGCGGTGCGCAGTCGTCGAGCGATGGAGGTGTCGGGGGCATCGAGCCAAAAGAGAATCGCTCGCTCGCGCAGCGCCCAGCGGCTGCGCGGATCTGCTGCAGCACCACCACCCAGCGCCACGACGCGGCCAATGCCGAGCTCTGCGCCGATCGATCCGGCTGGCGGCTCAGGTGATATGAGGGAGGCGATCAACTGTCGCTCGCGCAGTCGGAAGCCCGCCTCACCCTCGCGCTCGAAGATCGACGCCACGCTGTCGTTCTTGACGCCCGTCTCGGCGATGACCGCACGGTCAGTATCAAGGAAAGGGACGCCGAGTTTCGCCGCGAGGCGCTTGCCGAGCGAACTCTTCCCAACGCCGGGGAGTCCAACGAGGGCGAGATCGCGTGGGGCGGTCATTGCAACCTAGTCGTCGCCGCCGGAGCCGGCGCTGGTGCCACCCGCCGATGGGGTGGTGCGCGGCGCTGCGGAGCGAGCGCGCAGGGCGGCAAGGTTTGCCTGAATCTCGGCGAGCGAATCGCCACCCGTCTTCTCGAGCAGAAACGGCACGATGGCGAGTGCCACCATGGCCTCACCGATCACGCCCGCCGCGGGAACGACGCTGATGTCGGAGCGCTCGTAGTGCGCCTTCTCGACCTTCTCACCAGTGATCAGGTCAGCAGATGGGAGCGGTCGCGCCAGGGTGCTGATCGGCTTCACGGCGCCACGCACCACGATCGGCTCACCGTTCGAGACGCCACCGGTGAGGCCGCCGGCGCGATTGGTGCGGTGCACCCAGCTACCGTCGGCCGAACGACCCTCGATCACGTCATGCACCTCGGAGCCGAAGATGCGCGTCTGCTCGAAGCCGAGGCCAAACTCCACACCCTTCACGCTCTGAATGCTGGCGATTGCAGCGGCGAGTGCGGTGTCGAGCCGGCGATCCCAGTGCACATACGAGCCGAGCCCCATCGGGAGCCCCTTCACTACGACTTCAAAAATCCCACCGACTGTATTGCCGGCCTCGCGTGCCTCGTCGATGCGCGCGATCATGCGCTCCTCAGCCGCAGGGTCTGGGCAGCGCAGCGGGCTTACGTCGGCCTCATCGCGCGTGCGCGTGCAGTTGGCTGGATCCACCGCCACGCCGCCAACCTCGGCGGTGAACGACCAGATCTCAATGCCGAGTGCGTTCAAGAGCGCCTTGGCCACGCCACCCGCGGCAACGCGCGCCGCCGTCTCGCGCGCTGAGGCGCGCTCAAGCACGTTGCGCACATCATCAAATCCGTACTTGAGTGCGCCAGCAAGGTCAGCATGCCCTGGGCGAACGCGCGTGACGGGGATCGCACGCTTCGTTCCCTCGGCCGCCGCAGCGGCAAGGGCCGCCGCCTCGTCGGCGCTGAGTGGGGCGACCTGCATCACGCTCGTCCAGTTCTCCCAGTCGCGATTCTCAATCAGCAGCAGGATGGGGGAGCCGAGCGTTGCGCCGTGGCGTACGCCGCTGCGAATGCTCGCGCGGTCCTGTTCGATGGTTTGACGGGCGCCGCGGCCGTAGCCGCCCTGGCGTCGGCGCATATCAATCTCAAGGGCGGCTTCGGTGAGCGGCACGCCCGCGGGCATCCCCTCCACGATCACGCCGAGCTCTGGTCCGTGTGACTCGCCTGCGGTCAAGAATCGAAAGGCCATGATCTTCCCCCTCTACTTCGCGTTGTGCTTCGCTGCAGTGTCAAACGCTTCGCGCATCACCGCAATAGGGGCCGGTCGCCCCGTCCACAGTTCGAACGCCGCCGCACCCTGCAGCAGCAACATCTCTCGTCCGTCGATCGCTTCGGCGCCTGCGGCGCGTGCCGTGCGCACCAGCGCCGTCTCGCCTGGCGCATACACCACGTCAATCACGAACTGGCCGGCGCGGAATGCCGCCGCTGGGAGTGGCAGCGCGCCGTCGCTCAACCCGAGGGTGGTGGCGTGCACCACGAGTCCCGCAATCTGTGCCTCTTCAATCAGGAGTCCCTCATGCCACGGCGCGGCGCGCACGGTGAGGTGCGGCGACGCCTTGCGCACTTCGGCAACGAGCCGCTCGGCGCGGGCCAGGTGGCGATTGGCAATCGAGATCTGCGCAACACCGGCGGTCACGAGCGCCGAGATCGCCGCCTTCGCTGCACCGCCAGCACCAAGCACCAGCGCATGTCGCGGGGTGCGTCGACCATCAAGCAGGCCGTCGAGCGCGCCGCGGAAGCCCGCCGCGTCGGTATTGCGCCCCACGAGTCGGCTCCCAGCGCGGGTGATGGTGTTCACCGCGCCAATCTGCACGGCGTCGTCAGTGAGCGAGTCGAGGAGCGGCGCGATCTTCTCCTTGTGCGGCACCGTCACGTTCGCCCCCATCACGAGCGGGTCGGCGCGCAACTCGGCAACGACACGGGCAAGGTCAGCTGGCGCCACATCCATTGCCTCGTAGCGAACCGGCAGGCCGATCGAATCGAACGCCGCCTGCTGAAAAGCGGGCGAGAGGCTGTGCTCCACCGGATGACCAAGCAAGAGAATGCGTCGCCCGCTCATGCTGCCGCCCCGATTCGAGCGAGGTCGTCGTAGAAGGTTGGGTAGCTCACCGCTGCCGCAGCAGGGTCGTCGACCGAAACAGCAGCGCCGCTCACCAGTCCAGCAATCGCAAAGGTCATCGCCAGGCGGTGATCACCAAGCGACTCAGTCAAACCAGCCGTAGGTCGGCCGCCGCCAACGAAGTGCAGGTCGTCGCCCGTCACCGAAATCGTCAGCCCAAGTGCTGCAAGTCCGGCGGCAACACCGGCAATGCGGTCGCTCTCCTTGGCGCGCAGCTCGCCAGCGCCGCGAATGCTCGTCGCGCCGGTGGCCATGGCCGCCGCCAACGAGAGGATCGGCACCTCATCAATGGCCAACGCCACGTCGGTTGGTGTCATGTCGATGCCGTGGAGTGCGGCACTGCGGACGCGCAGGTCGCCAACCGGCTCGCCTGAGCCGTCATCGGCGGCAGGGAACTCGTCAATACGGGCCCCCATGCGCTGCAGTAGGTCGATGGCGTGGCGTCGGGTGGGGTTCAGCGAGACGCCGCGAATGAGCAGATCGGCGTCTGGGTGCAGGCTCCCCGCCACCAGCCAGAAGGTGGCCGACGATGGATCGCCTGGAATGGTGACCAGTGGGAGGGCGGCAAGCGCACCAGGGGCGATCGAAACGGTCGTTCCACTCCCATCACGAGTCGTTCGTAGCGATGCGCCGCGCGCCACGAGCATGCGCTCCGAGTGATCGCGTGTGGCGACCGCCTCGCGATAGGTGCTCTCGCCAGTTGCCGCCAACGCAGCAAGCAGCACGCACCCCTTTACCTGTGCACTTGGCGTTGCTGGTGCCCATTCAGTGCCGCGCAGAGCACCACCAGTAATGGTGAGTGGTGCGCGCGTGCCCGCCTCGCCCGACCCGCTCACAGCCGCACCCATGGCGGCGAGTGGCTCAAGCACGCGCGCCATTGGGCGACTCTGCAGCGAGGCGTCACCGATCAGCGTGTGCACGCCAGGTACGCCGGCCACGAGGCCCGCGCCGAGTCGCATTGAGGTTCCCGAATTGCCGCAATCAAGCGGCACAGTTGACGCACGCAACGAAGAACGTCCGCCAGAGCGCACGCGCCACCGAGCGGTGCCTGGGGCATCGTCAGACGAAGCCGACTCACGCGAAACGGAAGCGCCGAGCGCGGCAACGATGCCCGCCGTGGAGCGCACGTCATGACCGTCGCCAGCGCCAACCACGAGCGTCTCGCCATCAGCGAGCGCGGCGTAGAGGAGCGCACGATGGCTCATCGACTTGTCGCCTGGAAGGCGCAGCTCGCCGCGCAGACGATCGCTCATCGCCCCGACGCCTCGCCCGGATTCGCGTGTAGCGGTGAGACGACCGCATGAATCGTTCGGAGCTCGCCGGCAAGTCGCGAGAACATCGGCAGGGTGAGGGACTGCTCGCCGTCAGACCAGGCCTCTTCGGGCTTCGGGTGCACCTCGACCATGATCCCGTCGGCCCCAGCGGCAACGCCGGCGTACGACATCGGTGCCACCATCCAGCGCTTCCCGGTGGCGTGACTTGGATCAACGATTACTGGAAGGTGCGTGAGTCGGCGCAAGATCGGTACGGCGTTCAGGTCGAGCGTGTTGCGCGCCGCCGTCTCAAAGGTGCGAATGCCGCGCTCGCAGAGGATCACCTTGCGGTTCCCCGCAGCAAGGATGTACTCGGCGGCGAGGAGCCACTCTTCAATCGTGCCTGAGAGGCCGCGCTTCAGCATCACTGGCATGCGCGTTCGCCCCACAGCGTTGAGCAGCGAGAAGTTCTGCATGTTGCGCGTGCCGATCTGCAGCACATCGGCGAACTCGGCGACCATGTCGACCTGCGCCGGCTCCATCACTTCGGTGATGATTGGCAGCCCGGTGCGCTCACGCGCCTCGGCAAGAAGGCGCAGCCCTTCGAGGCCAAGGCCTTGGAATGCGTACGGTGAGGTGCGTGGCTTGAAGGCACCACCGCGCAGCAGGGTTGCCCCCGCAGCGGCGACGCCAGCGGCCACTTCAAAGAGCTGTTCGCGTGATTCAATCGAGCATGGCCCCGCCATCAGCGTCAACGAGCCGCCACCAATCACTGCATCGCGCACCTTCACCACCGTTGGCTCCTCGCGGAACTCCTGCGAGCTCAAGCGATAGGCGCGGGATGGGCGCGCCACAGAGGCAACGCCCGGCATCGCTACGAGTTCGTCGCTCAACTTCTCGTCAAAGCCCTTCGGGCCGAGGAGGGCGAGGGTCAGCCCGCGCTCTGTGGGCTCGTCGTACACGGCGAGACCCGCCTCGGTGGCGCGGCTACGGATCGCCGCGACCTGTTCTGCAGTTGCCGACTGGTTAATTCGTACAAACATTGGTCACTCCACTCTCTTGGCGGACTCCCTGGTGCCGCTTCTGGGGGAAAAGAAAAGAGCAGAGGTCTCCCTCTGCTCACATCCCGGCAGGACCGCCGGTCAGACGCTTACGCGTCTGGGCTGGTCATGCCGGGTATCGAAAGTAGAAGCGGTTCACCATGCCCAAACTCTACGGCGGCGCGCGCCGTGGGTCAAGAAAGCGGAATTTCCACGCAAAATCTGGAGCCCCTTGCGTCGCCGCAGAGCGGGAAATGCGCCACGAAGCGGGGCGATAGCGCAAAAACACGCACAACTTCACCCCATACGCACAAGTTTTGCGTGCGGCGGCGGCAGTAGGGGCCTCTGCGTGCATCTGAGCGGGCCAGAGTGCTGATTCCGCACGAAATGCCCCCTGCCAAAGCGGGATTTGCCCGCGCTAGGCGCCAGCCCATGCCGCGACCGGGTATCAGCAGCTCGTAAACAGAGGGGTCAAGAGTGGCCACACGCACGAAATCGAAAAATCACGCTTGCAGTTATCCACATTGTGTTTTAGTTTTCCACAAGCCCCAACAATGGGGTGGAGTTATGACAGCCCGAAGTACGGGCTAGTCAGAGTGGAGGTACACACATGGCTGTAAAGAAGCGAAAGGCCGCTGCGAAGCGCAAGCCTGCTGCCAAGAAGGTCGCTAAGAAGCGAACCGCGAAGAAGGCCGTAGCCAAGAAGGCTCCAGCCAAGCGAAAGGCCAAGCGCAAGACGGTCAAGAAGGCCGTTGCGAAGAAGGCCCCAGCGAAGCGAAAGGCCAAGCGCAAGACGGCGAAGAAGGCCGTTGCGAAGAAGGCTCCAGCCAAGCGCAAGAAGCGCAAGACGGTCAAGAAGGCCGTAGCGAAGAAGGCTCCTGCGAAGCGCAAGGCCAAGCGCAAGACGGCGAAGAAGGCCGTTGCGAAGAAGGCCCCTGCGAAGCGCAAGCGCCGCAAGGCAGCCAAGAAGAAGTAACTTCTAACGATCCGTCGAGGATCGTTCGAGAGGCGTCCAGGGCAACCTGGGCGCCTCTCTCTTTTTCCCCGCATACTTGACCGCATGACCCGACCAATCGTTGTGAGCGACATGGATGGCACGCTCACCACCGCCGAAACCTGGCGCGGCGTGCACCAATGGATCCGCGCGAACTACCCGAGCGCCGCTGCGAGCCGGTTCATTGCCGTGCGATTACCGATCGTCTTCCTCGCACGCTCTGGCCTCATGAACAAGGAGCGCTTCCGCGCCCGTTGGCTCGAGGATCAGACAAAGCTGCTGCGCGGCATCACCCAAGAGCAGCTCGCCGTCATGGGGGAGTGGGTCGTCGAGCATCTTCTTTGGCCAGCCCGACGCGTCGAAGCGGTCAGCGCAGTGCAGGCGGCACACGCCACGGCACGTGCGACCGACCCAACCACTGAACTCGTGCTTGCAACCGGTGGCTACCAGCCGATCGCCGCGGCGTTTGCAAATAGGCTCGGTGCCACCATCGCACTCGGCACACCATTTGAAGTAATTGATGGCGTCGCCACCGGAAAGCTCGCCGCGCCAACGCAATCTGGCGAAGAGAAGGCACGGGCGGCACAGGCCTGCGCGGCGGGTGGTCGCATCCTGGCCGCCTTCGGCGACACGGCGGCCGACATCCCGCTCCTCAAACTGGCAGAGCGCGCCGTTGCGGTGGCTCCTGACAGCGCACTCGCCCTCGAGGCCGCCCGCGCGGGCTGGGAGCGCCTCGGCTAGCGTTCAGCGGGTGATTCTGGGATACTCGCGCTCGGTCTCGGAGAGGTCGCATAGAGGTCTAGTGCAGCGGTTTGCTAAACCGCCACGTGGGGTTTTCCTGCGTCGAGGGTTCGAATCCCTCCCTCTCCGCCAGCCGTTGTACGCTGCACATCGCAGATGCGCCCGTAGCTCAGTGGATAGAGCGTTAGGTTGCGGACCTAAAGGTCGTGGGTTCGAGTCCCGCCGGGCGCACCATTTCCCCTCCCTCCTTATAGTTACTCCATGAGTCGCGTTGCAGTTCTTGGGTTAGGCACCATGGGCGCCCCCATCGCTGGGCACCTCGCCGCCGCTGGGCACAGCGTGCAGGCCTGGAACCGCGGCACGCATCGCACCGCACCTGCGGGCACCACGCAACACACCTCACTCACCGATGCCCTCACAGGTGCCGACGCCGTGGTGCTCTCCGTCTCTGATACGCCCGATGTTGAGGCGCTGCTCCTCGGCACACCGGGCCAGCCTGGTGCCATCGACTTGCTGAAGTCGGGCGCAATCATCATCGACACCAGCACCATTGCCCCGAGCGCCACGCGCGAGATGGGGGAGCTGCTCGCCAAGAAGGGCATCCTTATGGTTGATGCACCCGTGAGCGGCGGCAGCGAAGGGGCACAGAAGGGGACCCTCACCGTCTTCCTCGGCGGCACCCCCGAAGCGGTCGGCGCCGCGCTCCCTTATATAGAGACGTTTGCCAAAACGATTACGCACCTTGGCCCACTCGGCTCGGGGCAGGTTGGCAAGGCGGTCAATCAGATCGTGATCTCTGGAACGTATCTCTCCCTCGCCGAGGGGATCCTCGTGGGGCAGAAGGCGGGGCTCGACCCGCAAACCCTGGTCACCGCACTGAGCGGTGGATCGGCGCGCTCGTGGGCGCTCGAGAATCGCTGGGAGCGCATGGCGAACGACACCTATCCGCTCGGCTTCAAGGTGGCACTGCACCGCAAAGACCTCGGTATCGCCATCGGCCTTGCCGATGAGCTGAACGTGCCCGTGCCCACCGCGATGTTGGTGGCGCATCTTGAAGATGAGCTGATCAAGACGGGGCACGCCGACGAAGACATCTCGGCGCTCGCCCGACGCCTGCGCGACATCGCCAACGAGATCGACCCGGCGTGAGCGCCGAGCGCGACGCCATCCTTTCCGCGCAATACGTTGCACTGACGACCTATCGCCGCGATGGCACCCCCGTCACCACCCCGGTGTGGGCGGCGGCAGAGGGGGAGAGCCTCTACCTGTTCAGCAATGCCGCGGCGGGCAAGGTGAAGCGCCTGCGCAACAGCAGCCGCGCAGCAATCGCACCCTGCACCGCAATTGGCAAGGTCACGGGCGCGCAGCTCCCAGCTGAAGCGTTCAACCTCGCCAGTGACCAGATGCCAAAGGTATGGAAGCTCCTGACGAAGAAGTACGGCATGGCTGCACGCCTCTTTGTGGCCTACGACCGTGCCCGTGCACTCCTGCGCATGCAGCCCAGTGCTGGCATTGAGGTTCGGCTCAACCCTTAATCGGCTATTCTCCGCCGTGGAAAGGTGGCCGAGTGGTTGAAGGCACCGCTCTCGAAAAGCGGCAGGTTAATAGCCTCGTGGGTTCGAATCCCACCCTTTCCGCCACCGACTGATCGGCGCGAGCGTACGGTCATCACGGAGAGGTCGCCTAGTGGTCTATGGCGCCGCATTGGAAATGCGGTTTGGGGGCAACCCCATCGAGGGTTCGAATCCCTCTCTCTCCGCCACCCTTGACGAGTATCAATGCCTTGGGTAATTTCTCCCAGAGCTCCTCCCGCCAGGGGATCGTGCAGGTATGCGCCTGCCGCTCTGGGTCGCGGGACGGGAGCGTGGAGAGTCACATGCCCGCCAAGCGAATTTCCTCTGCGGCCGCGCTGTTCGTGGCGCTAACGCTTGTCTTCGCGAGCGCCGCCCCGGCACTTGCTGCCGTCCCTGACAGCCAGCAGCAGCTCACCACATTTGACCCGGCAGTCAACATCTCCAGCTGCGCTGGAACGTCTGTGAATACGCATCCAGGAACAGGGAAAACGCTGCTCGCCTTCATCCAGCCCGATGCAGATGCGCCACATGAAGGCATGCTCGTCGTCGGGCTCCTAAATGCCAGCGGGGCGCTCGACGGCAGCCTCGTGGAGGTTTCCATCACTCTTCCAGCTTATGGGCCATCAGATTGTGCGCCTCCATCGCTCGCCGCGGGCCCGGATGGAACGTGGCTCGTTGTGTGGCCACTTAACACAGAATATGTTGGTGCTGGAATTTTCGGACAGATCATCAGCGCAACCGGTGGGCTTGTCGGTGCGAACTTCTACATCAGTGACGATTTTTATGAAGATATTGAAACAGTCTCCGCCGCTTGGTCAGCGACCGATGCGCGCTACCTCGTCACCTGGAAAGCGGATGTAAGTCAGCGAGTGACAGACTTTGGGGAACTCAGCAATCAGCAGGTTGTGGGCCAATTTGTGAACGGTATGGGCTCGCTGATTGGCAGCAATTTCCTAGTCACAAACTTTGCAATTGGGGTGGACAACAACCAAGACCTTGCGTTCGGGAACGGGATCTGGATTTCAGTTTCCAGCGAGGACGGCATTGCGCCAAAAGGACAGATCATCACGTCGGCTGGGCTGCAAGGTGCGGCGTTTGACCTCTCCTCTGAAGAGCAAGAGTACTATGGCCCAAGCATCGTCTACAACGCCGCCACCGAACAGTTCCTTGCAACATTCTGGGAGGACCTCGACGAGGCCACCAAGCATCTTCGACTGCTGAGTGCTAGCGGAACGCCGCTTGGGAGCGACACGGTGTATGTCGCTGGGGGTGCACGACCCAGGGCAGTTGCGGTTGGGACTGGGGGCTACGTATTGACGTGGCATCAGTCCAACAAGATCCGCGCCCAGGCATTTGATGCAACCTTGCAGGTTGTTGGTGAGCAATATCAGGTTAGCTCCGATGCGCTGCAGACCTTCAGGCCGGAGCTTGCGTGTACGGAAGCGGGCTTCGTCTTTACGTACTGGGGCAGAGCTACCAACGTTTCAAACATCTATTCCAATGTCGTCGCGGGGGAGTGCGACTCCTACCGGCTCCCAGAAACGAACCGTGACGGTTCGGTCTGGACTACAGCACTCGTGATCCTCGCTGGCCTGACAGCTGCCGCAAGCATCGTTCTCCGGGTGCGAGGTGCCAAGCGCGCCTAGTTCTTACTCACTCGCACCGATCACACCGCCTCCACCAACTGGTGGGGGCGGTGCTGTTTCTGGGTGGAGGTTTGGGTGGAGCCGCCGATGCTCTGTAATGCCTCAGGATTCCTCGAAACAACTGCATCTGACCTCAGGACTCCCTGCGGATCCCTCCGATCCCTCTTCAGGGTCCAATTGGAAATGCGGTTTGGGGGCAACCCCATCGAGGGTTCGAATCCCTCTCTCTCCGCCATCAATTCCCGCACGAGCACCCGTCAGGTAGCATCTCTCCAGAACTCCTCCCGCCAGGGGATTGTGCAGGTATGCGCCTGCCGCTCTGGATCGCGGGACGGGGGTGAGGGCTGGACTCATGGCGAAGTCAACGCAAAAAACGGCTGGAAACATGCAGATGAAGCACATCGCTCATCGGCACATCGATAGCTTGAGCGATGGTGTCTTCTCGATCGCGCTCACGTTGCTCGGGCTTGATGTGCTCTCGCTCGCTCGGGACCTGGCACACAGCGAAGATCTAAACGGTGCGCTCTTTGGGCACTGGCCAGTCTTCTTTGCCTACGCGTTGGGCTTCTTTGTGCTCTATGCCATGTGGTACGCGTATCACGCCACCAGTCAATATGTGATCAGTACGAATGCCTGGGTGGTGTGGCAGCACGGCCTCGTGATGGCGATTGTGGCGCTGGTGCCGTTCACCACGGCTCTCCTTGCCGAGAGCTTGAACACGCCGAACATGACCTGGGGTGTCTTCTACTTTGGGGTCACTGTGTTCGGCAACCAGTGGACCAATGCATTGATGGCGCTACCGCTACGCGGCAAGTATCCAATCCTGTTCGCCGAGGACTTCCCAATCGTGGTGGCGGATCAAGCCAAGGCGCTCATGTTCTTCAATCTCTCTCAGAGCTTCGTTGGCATCCTCCTGGTGCTCGTCTCACTGGTCAATCCATGGATCGCCCTCGGCGGGTACATCCTGCACTTGGCGGGTCAGGCAAACCCGGTGCGCATGCTGAACTCGTTCGGCACTCTGCTGTCGCCGCGCTTCTTCCGCCTGAAGCCCGCCACAGAGACTCGACGCGCCCGTTAGTTCTTCGGATCGCCATCTCCCGCCTGGAAGAGGCCGAGCGCGCCACGGCCAACGAAGTTGAGAGACCTATACCTTCATTCTGAATCGCAAATAGCTTGTACTTGAGCACTCCGCCTGCGGCAGGTAGGGTGGGGGCATGAGATTGGTGCAGTGGGCTCGACGCTTCAGCCAAATTGGGCTTGGGCTCTTCCTCACCTCTGCGGGGTACAGCCATCTCACGGTGAACCGCCTGGAGTTCCAGGCGCAGGTGCCTACCTGGCTCCCGTTCGATCCCGACTTTGTGGTGCTCGCCTCGGGCGTCGTTGAGATCGCGCTCGGCTTGGGGCTGCTCACGCTGTGGCGCTACCGGGCCCATGTTGGGCTTGCAGCCGCACTCTTCTTTGTGGCGATCTTCCCTGGCAACATCAACCAGTTCGTGAACGGGATCGATGCCTTTGGCCTCAATACCGACACGGCGCGGGGAGTGCGCCTCCTCTTCCAGCCCGTTTTGGTGCTGTGGGCACTCTGGTCGACGGGTGCGCTGCGCCTCGTGCGGGGCAGGTAAACGGCAAGTACACGTGCCAGGGAGTGCGCTGCACTGATATCGTTCTGGGACTGGGCCTCGTAGCCCTAAAGAACGTGTAAGGAGTACCCCATGCCCGCCAGATTCCGTCAGATCGCGCTGATCCTCGCGACAGCAATTGCCTTAACAACGGCGCCGAGCGCACAGGCGCTCCAGGCTCCAGACATTCACACCGTCGATCTCGTGCCTGGAGAAGGCAGCTCCGCCGCGCGTGGGTTTACTCGATTGAATGGCTGGGACTATTTCGTCGCCGGCGGCCCTGATCGCTGGAACGCGACGGAAATCTGGCGAACCAATGGATCAACCACGGAGCTGATTGCGAACGATCTCACCATCCTCGTTGAAATGAGGATGAACGTTGGGGCCTCTCAGGCATTTACCGTGCTCGGCAGCTACCTCTATTTCACCGCTGACGATGGAACAAATGGCCAAGAGATTTGGCGCACAGACGGCTCAAGCGTGACCATGGTCGCCAACCTTTGTCCAGCAGTGTGCGACGGCGCATTTGGTGCCCCCTACACCTCTGGGTCGTATGTGTATTTCAATGGCGATAACGGTACGACGGGAGGGGAGCTGTGGCGTACGAATGGAACCACCACGGCGCTTGTCAAGGATATTGAGCCTGGGGCTCCCGGCTCAGATCCTGGCCACTTCTATACGTACCAGGGGGCGCTCTACTTCTCGTACGAGAATGATGCCAACGGTTGGGAGCTCGGTAAAACGAACGGAACTCCGAGCGGCACTGTGCTTTACAACCTCACCGCAGGTTCGGGTAGCTCGTATCCTAATGACTTCACTTCATTCGCTGGCCGACTCTTCTTCGGTGCCAACTCTCAGCTCTGGTCGCTGACGGCAACACAGGCTCCGGCGGAGTTCTATGCGCCGAATTCAAGTGGCGATTCGTACGTGCACTCTTTGACCGTTGTTGGAACCCTGATGTTCTTCTCGGCATCAGACGGCGTTGATGGCCGGGAGCTTTGGGCTACCACGGGTGACCCAACCGATCCTTCGGCAACGAGGCAGGCGTATGACATTGCGGATGGTGCCGGTGATAGCAGCCCAATGTGGCTTACGGCGTTCGGTAGCCGTGTGTATTTCGCTGCAACGACGGGGGCCAGCGGCACAGAGCTCTGGAGCAGCAACGGATTCGGTAACGCATCGCTGGTGTCTGAAATGGCCGCAGGTAGTGACAGCGCAGAGCCAAATGATCTGACGGTATTCGCTGGCGCGCTCTACCTGTTTGCCAATGATGATGAACTTTGGCGTGTTACGGATTCCACCTCCGCGAACCGTCAGAGCATGGTGCCGCTCTGGAATGACCCAATTGATACGTACGACACGTATTTCGTTGTAACCCTCGAGGTTTCGGGCGACAAACTGTATTTGCAGACTGGTGCTCTCGGCGCGGGCCAGGAATTCGCCTGGATGCAGGCACCCGCAGCACCGAAGTCGGTAGAGGCGCCAGCAATCACGGGTACGGTGAAGGTGGGCAAGGTGCTCACCGGTGCTCGTGGCAGCTGGTCAGGGGTCCCCTCGGCCATCACGAGTGCGCAGTGGTACCGCTGCACGGCGGCGGGCACGACAACGCCAACCACCAGCAGCCTCTCCGGCTGCGTTGCGATTAGCGGTGCAACCAAGGCGACCTATAAGGCGGTTGCCGCCGATAAGGGGAAGTACCTACGCCTGCGCGTGAAGGCCCAGAACGAGTCTGGCACCGTCTACCGCTGGAGCAAGGCGACCGGCAAGATCGCCCCGTAGGTTCTCGCTCAGGGATTCTTGAGAGGCCTCGCCACAGGGCGGGGCCTCTCGCGTTAGCGGGGTAGTCCGGCGATCACCTGGGCCAGCGCCGCGCCGAGCGGCGTGGCGAGGTACTTCGACATGGTCGTCGTCAGGTGGTGGTGGTCGTGATACACGACACGCCCGTCGATAATCGGTGCGCACTTGGTGCCCGGGCAGAGCGCTGCGGTGAAGTCGAAGATCGGTAGGTCACGTTGCTCTGCCACGAGCAGGTCACGCGCATGACCACGATTGCCGTAGGCGGCGGCGCGGGTGACTACGCACTTGGCGACGTTGCTGCGGTTACGGGCGAGGCACGTAGGGATGTTGTTCTGGCCAAATGGCGTGTCCGAGAAGATCAGCGTCGGGAAGGGAATCTTGTCGAGCATGCGGCCCACGGCATCGGCGTAGTACTGCGGGCGCAGCTCGTTCGGCTTCCCCTCCTCGCGATACCAGGTGTGCGAGAGGATCACGAGCGCCGGGTTCAGCTGGGCGATCTTCGTGACCACGTTGGCGCGCCACTTGGTGCATGAGGTGTACGACTTACCGAGGCGTGCGGCATACAGCTTCACATCCATGAAGGCGCAGTTCACCTTGGCGATCGGAATGATCTCGTAGTTGTACGCCTTGCCGATGGCGTCGAGGGCGGGCATCCAGTGCAGGGCGTGACTATCGCCCAACAGCACAATGCGCGTGCCCCCCTTCGTGCCGTAGTAGCAGACCGGCACCGTCTCGCCGTAATGGTCGCGACTGCACCCTTTGTTCAGGATGTTGTCGGCATCGCCTGCGGCACGACCGATGGTCGGCTTGATGTTCGCGGGTACGGCACCGGTGAGTTGGTGCACGATCGTGCCGCCGATCGAGATCGGCGCCCACGGCGTGGGGGAGGGGCTCACGAGTTGCGTGCTGGGGCTTGGTGATGGGCTGACGACGCTAATGCCCGGATCATCACTGGCGCCAGGCTCAGCAGAGGCGACATCTGGTGCAATGCCCACGCCGGCGAGTGCGAGCACGAGGCTCGCCAGCACAACGCCACCGCGACGCAGCACCGTGCCGGGCACGAGGCTCAGCACAAAGCCCTTACGGAACGGCTGCTCCACGAAGCGATACATGAGTGCGGCAACGAGCACGCTGGCAACCACGGCGAGGGCTGTGCTTCCTTCGTTCATGGTGGCGCCGAAGTACGTCGGCAAAATCAGAATCGGCCAGTGCACCAGATAGAGGCTGTAGCTAATGCGGCCAATGGCACGAAGTGGCGCGAGCGAGAAGAGTGCCCGCATCGCGTTCCCGCCCGTTGCGCTGACGGTGCCGCGCAACCCAATCGTGGCCATGCCGCCAATGAGCGCCACCGAGGCAACGCCTGAGAGTGGGCCGGCGATACCGGGGTAGCCCTTCTCGCCCGGGAGGAGAAGCGTGAGGGCGGCGATCATTGCAAGGCCGATCGGCGCTAGTGGGATACGGCGCAGTGCGTTACTTGCAAGCGCGCGCGTCTCGAGCAACGCGAGCAGACCGCCAGTAGCAAGGCCATAGGCGCGCGTTGGCAACAGGTAGTACGCCCAGATCGGTTCTGTTGGCGTCAGCAGTACGGCGGCGGCGGACGATCCGATGGCGATGACTGCAAGGGTGATCAGAATGCCGCGACGCTTACCAATCTTCCAGGCGGCGCCAAGCAGGAGTGGAACGACGAGATAGAACTGCTCCTCAACGCCAATCGACCAGAGTGGCAGGAGCGGCGACGGTTCGGTGCTGCTGAAGTAGTCGACCGCCTGCAGTCCAAAGGTGATGTTCGCAGCACCTGCGAGTGCAGCGGCTCCGTCTTTCGCAGTGCGTGCCAGTGTCGTGGGGTCGTTCAGCAGTGCGACAACTGCAACGGTTAGCAGGATCGTTGCGGCAAGGGCGGGGGCGATGCGTCGAATGCGGCGGGCGTAGAAGTCGCGGAAGCTGATTCCGTGCCCTGCCTCAAGGCCACGGAGCAGGATGCCCACGATCAGATATCCCGAGAGGGCGAAGAAGATGTCGGGTCCGAGTGCGGCGCCGGGGATCTGTAGGCCTGCGTGCGCCGCCACCACCAGTCCTACGGCAAGTCCGCGTAGTCCTTCGATCTCAGGGCGAAAGGGGGTTTCGTTGACCTGGCGGGGGGTGCTCTTCATGCGTGCAGTATGGCGCACGGGGGTAGGCGCGGGTGCGCTAAGGTTCGCGCATGACCACGCCTGCCAAGCGCCCCACGATGATCGTCGACTGCGACCCAGGACACGATGACGTGTTCGCGCTGGTGGTCGCTAACCACTACGCCAATCTGATCGGCATCACCGCCGTCCACGGCAATGCGCCCCTCTCGCGCACGCTGCCCAATGCCCTGATTGCCTGCGACGTCTTCGGCATCTCCGCCCCCGTCTTCGCCGGCGCCGACCGCCCACTGGTGGCCCCACCACGCAACGCGCCACACATTCACGGCGAGTCGGGCCTTGGCGGCCCAGAGCTA
>Ga0209401_1000983_pt1 | contig 19170 bp, 27 predicted proteins | sample M_140807_MF_Meta_FD_187318 | JGI IMG/M metagenome (GOLD analysis project Ga0209401, IMG submission 187318) | Freshwater microbial communities from Lake Montjoie, Canada to study carbon cycling - M_140807_MF_MetaG (SPAdes) (version 2) | ecosystem: Environmental > Aquatic > Freshwater > Lake...
CATGTTTTTCTTGTGAAGGCTTGGGAGAAGCAGCCAACTGATCAGGATGATTGGCGGGTTGATACTTTGGATGTTGAGCGTACCATTATGGATTTCTGCCAGAAGTATCGCAATACTCGTGAGATTGCTTTTGACCCTTTTAGGTGGCAGAGAACTATGGCTGTTTTGATGGAGTCAGGTTTGCCGGTTGTTGAGTGGCCTTCGACCTCAGTTCGCAGAATGATTCCAGCTACTCAAAAGGTGTTTGATGCTGTTACTGAAGGGACTTTGACTCACGATGGCAACCCTGTTCTTGCTAGGCACTTGGATAACTGTATGTTGAAGATTGATAACATGGGTGCGCGTATTGTGAAAGAGTCTCGTGCTTCTTCTAGGCGTATTGACGCTGCTGTTGCTTTTGTTATCGCATATGACCGCGCAACAAGTAAACTAGATACTGATATTGTGCCTGAGTTTTTTGTGTTCTAAGGATGATTTTGTTAGCAACTATTTTGCAGGCTGTTGGTGTAGCTGTAACCGCTTTAGGTTTGGGCTTGATTTGGTTTCCTTTGGGTGTGCTGGCTGTTGGTGCTGGCTTGGTGTTGTTTGGGTTGGCGTTAGAAGATGGCGGTAAATAATGCTTAGAAAACTTGCTGGCGAGAATAGAGCGATCTCTTTTCAATCTCTTTGGGGTGCAGGTGATTTGACTTCTTATGAAACTCAATCTTCTGCCTATGTGGATTACAACACTGCCTTCAGTGTTAACGCTGTTTGGGCTTGTGTGTCTCTTATCTCTGACACTATTTCGGCTTTACCGGTGGACACTTACATTAGGCGTGATGGTATTGCTACTGTTTACCGTCCCCGCCCTGCTTGGGTTATCAAACCTGATGTTGGGATTCCTAGTGTCGCGTTTTGGCAGCAAACTCTTATCAGCTTGCTAACTGATGGCAACGCTTTTATCCGTATTTTCAGGGATGAATCTGGCGAGATAGTCAATCTAATTGTTTTGAACCCTGTCAGCGTAAATGTTTCGCGTAATCCTTTCGGCCAGAAGTTGTTTAGTTATGTTGGCGAAGCAGGTAAAACTCTTACTACTGATGAAGTGCTGCATGTTGCTGGTTCTATTCTTCTGGCTGGTGAGTTGCGTGGCCGTTCACCGATTGACACTTTGAAAGAAAACATCGGTTTAGCCATCAGCCTTGAATCTTTTGCTGCCCGCTATTTCGGTCAGGGAACTGTTACTTCTGGCGTTATCGAATACCCTGGAGCGCTTACAGCTGAGCAGGCAGAGAATCTGTCGAACAGTTTTGATAAGGCTCACAAGGGTTATCGTAAAGCTCACAAAACAGGCATCCTTTCTGGCGGTGCAACTTTCAAGGCAACTCAGGTCGCTAATGATGAAGCGCAAATGCTTGATTCTCGCAGGTTGGCGGTTGAAGATATTGCTCGCGCTTATCGTGTCCCAACAGACATGATTGGTTTAAACAATGGTGGTCAGTCTTACTCCAGCATTGAGCAGAAGCAGATAGCCTTTGTTTCTCACACTTTGCGCCCTTGGGTGGCCAAACTAGAAGATGCTTTCTCAACCCTTCTCCCTGACTTCGCGTTTCTATCTTTCAACACTGACGATCTGCTTCGCGGAGATTATGCAACCCGAATCGAAGGTTATGCGAAGATGCTTCAGAATGGTGTTTTCTCAGCTAATGAAGTTAGGCGTAAAGAGAACATGCAGCCTATTGATGGTGGCGATGTTGTTCGTGTTCCTTTGGCGAATGTGAACATTAGTGCTGCTTCTTTGACTGAGAATGAAACTAAGGTTGCGATGGCTCAGAAGTTGATTGGTTTGGGCTTTGTTCCTGAAGATGTTTTGACTGTTCTTGGTTTGCCTAAGATTGCCCATACTGGTTTGCCGACAGTGCAGTTACAGAATCCGACTACTATCCCTGATGGTAGTTATGAGACGGGGGAATAATGGCTGTTGCTGCTGGTTCTTACTCTCCGCCTGTTGGTGTGCAGGATGCTGCTAAAAGGGCTTTGGCTTGGATTGATGCTGGTTTGGCTGGGTCTGGGTTTACTGCTGTTGGTAGAGCTAGGGCGCAACAGTTGGCTTCAGGTGCTGATGTTTCGGCTGATGTTGTAAACAGAATGATCTCTTATTTTGCTCGCCATGAAGTTGATAAGTCTGCTGTTGGGTTTGACCCTAGAGATGAAGGTTATCCTTCACCTGGTCGAGTTGCTTGGGATGCTTGGGGTGGCGATGCAGGTCAGGATTGGGTGAATAGTTTGCCTAGTGAGTCTGCTGTTAGGGCAGCAGGGGACAGAATTGGTATCTCTGATTTTGACGATACGCTTTATGTTTCTGGTGGTTTGAATCAGGCTGTTTATGACTGGATTGATTCTCAGGATGTTGATTTGGTTATCGTTACTGGCAGACATGAATCGAATCGTGAAGAGACTACTGCTTTATTGAATAAACTTGGAGTAGATTATTTAGATTTGATTATGCAGCCAGATAATCAAAATGATAGTGCCGTTTATAAGGGTGCTGTTGCTGAAAAGTTTTTGGCTGATGGATTGGATGTGGTTTTTGTGGTTGAAAATAATGCTGAAGCTCGTGCTGCCTATAAGGATGCGGGTGTGAGTGTTGTTGTTGATCCTGCGAATTTACCTGAATCAAGTGAAGGAAGAGACATGGGAGAATATACGATGACTGAGTTGCAGGATAAGGTTTACAGTTTGAAGGGTGATGCTTTAGAAACTATCGCTAAACTTGCTGAGACTGTCTATCAGCTTTGTGAAATTGTGGATTCTATGAGTGAGCCTGCTCTTGTTGTTGAGCCTTTGGATGTTCCTGCCGAGATGATGGTTGAAGAAGATAGTGTTCGTTTTGTTGAGCCTTCTAAGGTTGCTGAATTGCATGAGCGCGGTGAGCGTGTAACTAAGGGCATTGAACAGCGTGTTGCTTTTCAGGATTTAGAGATTCGCCAGGATGGTGATGGCATGACCTTGCGCGGTTATGCAGCAGTATTCAATTCACCTTCCCAGCCTTTGCCTTTTATTGAGACTATTGAGCGCGGTGCTTTTAGGGATTCTTTGAACTCTCGTAATGACATCAAACTTCTTTGGAATCACGATACAAGTATTGTTTTGGGTTCTACTCGTGCAGGTACTCTAAAGCTTGCTGAAGATGAGCGTGGCCTTTATGTTGAAGCCAATTTGCCTGACACTCAAGCGGGGCGTGATGCGGTTATTAGTATTCAGCGCGGAGATGTAACAGGTTTCAGTTTCGGCTTCAGGGTTGCTGCTGGTGGAGATACTTGGATCAACTCTAATGAGCGTGTCCTAAAGCGCGTGAACATTCATGAAGTTTCTGTTGGTGTTGCTTTCCCTGCTTATCTAGGAACTGAAGGGACTGCCAATGTTAGATCTGTCCCTGATTTGACTGGAAAGATTGCTCGCCTTGCGGAGATTCGTGGCGTGTCTGCTGAAGAGTTGACTGATGCTCTTTTGGCTCTTGAAGCCGGTGATGAGTTGACTGCTCGCCAGGGTGAACTTTTGACTGACACTCTTGGCAAGGTTCTAAAGCAAGATCCTGAAGTTACTAACCCTAACGCGATTTTGGACTTGAAGAAGAAAGAGCTTGATTTGCTGATGAAGCGCGTATAATTAGAGTATTGCCCTTGCGTGGTGTTGGTTGGCAATAAATAAAGAAACCTAACTTTCTTTTCCCCCTGATTCTTGTTTGTCCTTTAGTCAGGGGGTTTTCTTTTATGTGAATGTATATATTTGGGGTATAGACTTTATTTATCAGGTGTGTTTATCCCCTGAGTTTTTGGCTGAGTGTACTCGCCTAATTCCCCTAAAAACTATGTTCTTGAAAGGAACAAACCTAATGAGCGATTTTATTGCTAAACAGGTTGATGCTAAGGCTAAGGCTTGGCACGAAGCTAAGGAACTGATTGATTCAGTTGAAGCTCGTGGCGGCGTTTGGTCTGGTGAAGATGAAGCAAAGTATGCTTCTCTAACCGCAGACATCAACAAGAGAAATGAACTAATCGAACTAGAGCAGCGTGAAGCAAAGACTTCTGAAGCGATTGCTAAGGCTGCTGTCAACTTCAAGGATGCATCTGTTTCTGACAACGAATCAGACATTCTTCGCAAGATGGCTATGGGCGAACTTCGCGGACACGAATTCCGCGCAATCACCGGTTCTTCAACTGGTGCGCCTGTTCCTACATCTTTCTACAACGAGATTGTTAAGGTTGCTCGTCTAGTAAACCCATTGCTAGAGTACGCAACTGTTATCAATACTGCTTCAGGTGAAAACTTGCAGATCCCTTCACAGTCTGCTTTCTCAACTGCTGCAATCGTTGGCCAGGGAGTTTCAATTGGAACTTCAGAGCCTACCTTCAACGCGTTCACTACTCTAGGCGCATACAAGTTCTCAGCTTTGTCTCAACTATCACGCGAGCTTGTTCTCGATGCTGGTGTTGACATTGTTGGTTTCTTGGCTGAACAGTTCGGTAACGCTTTTGGTTTGGCAATCGGAGACAAACTAGTTAACGGAACTGGAACTGTTGAGCCTACTGGTTTCCTACCTGTTGCTGGTACTGGTGTTACTGGTTCAACCGGTGTATCAGGTGCTTTCACTGCTGACAACATTATTGATCTTGTTTACAGCCTTGATGGCTCACTTCGTAACCGCCCTTCATTCGCGATGCTAGCAAACAGCACTTCGATTGCAGCCTTGCGTAAGCTAAAGGACTCTTATGGTCAGTACTTGTTCAACATTGGTACTGGTGTAGATACTCGCGACCTTGTTCTTGGTGTGCCTGTTATTGAGACTCCTGCTATGCCTAGCCCTGCTGTTGGTGTGAACTCGCTTGCTGTTGGAGATCTAAAGGCTCTCTACATTCGCAACGCTGGTGGCCTTCAGGTTGACCGCTCTGATGACTTTGCCTTCGGAAACGACTTGGCTACTTGGAGAGCAACTTGGAGAATTGATGGAGCGCTTATCCAGAAAGCAAACATCAAGAAGTTCAAGGGTGGAGCTAGCTAAGCCCTTTTCTCCCCGAAAAGCCCCTCAAACTCAAAAGGTTTGGGGGGTTTTTCTTATAGAGTATTTGCATGACAACTAAAGCCGCTATTGCCTGGTATTCAAACTCTCTTAATCAGCCGACTGGTTATGGTACTCAATCTAAGCAGGTCATTGAACGACTTGTTAGGGATGGCCATAAAGTTGCGATGCTTTCTAATTATGGTGGCGAAGGTGTCAATAGCCTGATTGAGACTGGTGCGGGTTTGATTCCGCATTACAGCAGGGGAATGAATCAGTACAGTACTGATGTTATGCCTTTGCATTATGCGCATTGGAAGGCTGAGAATCCTAAACTGCCTGCTTTCTTGGTGACCCTATATGATTGCTGGGTCCTGGACAACCCTGCTCTTGATGCTATCCCTATTGCTTCTTGGGTGCCGATAGATCATCAGCCTGCGCCTGAGAATGTTTTGAAGTGGCTTAGGAAGCCTAATGTTACGCCTATTGCGATGAGTGTTTTTGGTAAGAACATGATTGAGCAGGCAGGTATTGAGAGCGAATATATCCCGCATGCGATTGATACTAAAGTTTTTAAGCCGACTGCTAATTTGCCTGAAGGTATTTCTGGGCGTGAGTTTGTTGGCGGTGAAAATAACTTTGTTGTTGGAATGAACTTTGCTAACAAGGCAGGTGGCTTTATACATAGGAAGGCTGTTGCCGAGAACTTTCTTGCTTTCGGTATTTTCGCTCAAAAGCATGATGATGTTGTTTTGTATTTGCATACTGAGCCTTATGGTAAGCAGTCTGGGTTTGTGTTGCCTAACATTCTTGCTGCTTGTGGTGTGCCTGCCGAGAAGGTGAAGTTCGTTGACCCAATTGCTTATCAGTATGGAATATCTCAGGAGACTTTGACAGCGATCTATTCGGCTTGGGATGTTGGCTTGTTCACTAATTATGGTGAAGGTTTTGGTATCCCGCAGGTAGAGTGCCAGGCAGCGGGTGTGCCTATTATCACAAGTAACTTTGCTGCTTCGGCTGAGCTTGCTTCGCCTGATAGTTTCCTAATCAATGGTCAGCCTTTATGGGATGCCGGTCAGCATACTTGGTTCAATGTTCCTAATGTTCAGGCTATTGCTGATGCGCTTGAGCAGGCTTACCAGCGGGGCAGACAAGAGTTCCCTGATACTTTGGCTTTTGCTCAACAGTATGATGCAGACAAGATTTATCAGGAGAAATGGAAGCCACTTATCAAGAAGTTATCTGAAAAGTGAAACTAATTGTGCCTGTTTTGAATAGGTTTGATTTGCTTGTTCGCATGGTTGAGAGCATTGATGTTGAAGCAACAGTTTATGTAATCAACAATTCAGGTGTTGAGCAAGACCTTGAGCATGACAATCCTTTGATTCAAATTCATTGGGTAAACATGCCTTCTAATCTTGGTGTTGCAAGTTCATGGAATCTTGGTATAAAGATGTTGCCTTTTGAGTCGCGTTGGTTTATTAGTTCGGCTGACTGCTATTTTCAGCCTGGTGATTTGACTTTGCTTGAAACCGCTAAAACTGATGCTTTGACTTTGTGCGATAAGTTCCCTTATTATCAAACTTTTGCTGTTGGGGAAGATATTGTCAAAACTGTTGGTTTGTTTGATGAAGGCTTGCATCCAATCTATTTTGAAGATAACGATTATGAACGCAGAATTGATTATGCCGATATGCGTGTAGATCGGTTACCTTTACAGCTGGGACATGACAACAGTTCAACTATCAATAGTGATATAAAGTTGAGTATGCGTAATGAAGTTACTTTTAAAAATAATCAAAAGTATTTCAATCAAAAAGTTGACGCTAATAGGTTTGATGAAGGTCGCTGGGATTTGCAGATTAGGCGTGTGAACTCATGGGATTAGTTGTTGTTACCGGTGTTGCAGGGTTTCTTGGTTCACATATTGCTGAAGCGTATTTGGCTAAGGGTTGGCAGGTTCGTGGGATAGATAATCTGCTTGGTGGGAGTTTAGAGAATGTTCCTGAAGGTGTTGAGTTTCATAATCTTGATTTAGATAATTTGGAAGCTATATCCCCTGTGTTTGTGGGTGCGAATTTGGTTATTCATTCTGCTTGCACCGCTTATGAAGGTTTGAGTGTATTCAGTCCTAGCCTTGTAGTGCGTAACACTGTTCAGATAAGCGTGAACGCTATGACAGCGACCATTCGGGCTAATGTTCCAAAGTTTGTTTACATGTCTTCTATGGCTCGTTACGGGGATAATTTAGGGCATATGTTTGATGAGAGTCTTGAACCTAAACCGCAAGATCCTTATGGGATTGCTAAGTTGTCAGCTGAGAGACTGTTGTCTAATCTTGCTGAAGTGCATGATGTTGAGTTAGTTGTGCTTGTTCCTCATAACATTGTTGGGGCTAGACAGAAGTTTGATGATCCGTTTAGAAATGTTGCGAGCATTATGGCTAACCGCATGTTGCAGGGTAAGCAGCCTGTGATTTATGGTGATGGTTCTCAGCAACGCTGTTTTAGTTTTATTGAAGATGTGATTGCACCTATTATGACTGCTTGTGAATCTGATGAAGCTGTCCGACAAGTCATAAACATCGGCCCAGATGAGTCCCCTATAACTATTTTGAATTTGGCTGAACGCCTTGCAGACATTATTGGTTTTGAGTTGCAACCTATTTTTATGCCTGGCAGACCGCAGGAAGTTGCTGTAGCTTTATGTAGCTCAGATAAGGCTAGACAACTTTTAGGGTATGAAACAACTGTCAGTTTAGATCAGGGGTTGCGGGATTTGGTGGAGTGGATTAGACCTCGTGTAAAGGATTTTGAGTATCATCTTCCGATTGAGATTGATTCTGATTTGACCCCTAAAACTTGGACTCAAAAACTTATATGAAAACTTTGCATGAAGCGTATAAGCCTTATCAAATGGCTGATGGTGGTGGCGATAAAGGGACAGCTCATAGTTACATAGATGTTTATTCGAGAGAGATTCCTGCAGCTGAGGGTAAGTCTTTACTAGAGGTTGGTGTTTGGGCTGGGCATTCGTTGAAGATGTGGGCAGACTATTTGCCTGACAGTCGTATCGTTGGTTTGGATATTGATTTGTCGAGGCTAACTTTTGATGTTGATGGTTTTGAAGTTTTGTTGTGTGATGCCACTAAACAGGCTGAGGTCAAGAATAAAGTTTCAGGAATGTTTGACTATATTGTTGATGACGGTTCGCATACGCTTGAAGCACAGATTACGGCTTTCTATAACCTGTGGGATTATCTGGCTGTGGGTGGCAAGTATTTTATTGAGGATGTTTTGAGTGTTGATGTTGCCGAGTCTTTGGCAGGGAAGATGTTTGCTTTTACAGGGTTTCCGGTGCGAGTCTATGATTTGACTGCGGTCAAGGGTAGGTCTGACGATATTCTTGTTCAGATAACTAAGGTAAACTAGAACAGACTTTAGGAGTTTATTTTGGCGATAACTAATGGCTATTGCACTTTAGCGGATGTGAAGGCAGCGCTTCGCATTACTGATTCTGTTGATGACACTTTGATTGAGCAAAGCATTAACTCGGCTTCTCGCATGATTGACCAATACTGCAACCGGTTTTTCTATTCAACTGGTGCAGGTGTTGTCCGCTACTATCAGGCAAATGATGGTTTTATGTGTTGGATTGATGATTTACAAACATTGACTGAGTTAAAGACTTCTTCAACTGATCCGCTAATTTTTGATACAACTTGGGATGTTGGCGATTATCAGCTTCTTCCGCCTAATCAACTGGCTAATGGAGCGTATTCACCTTATACAGCGATAACCGCGACAGATAACTATTTATTCCCTGTTTGGGCAGATATTGCTTTAGTCAAGGTTACAGGTACTTGGGGTTGGGCTAGTGTTCCTGAGCCAATCAAGTTTGCTTCAATTATCCAGGCTTCAAGATTGTTTAAGCGCCTAGAGTCTCCGCTGGGTGTTGCCGGTGTTTCTGACATGGGTATTATGCGTGTTGGTTACAGCATTGATGGCGATGTTGCTCAACTAATCAATCCGTTTAGGCTGCTTAGAACAGGCGCATAATGGCGATAAGCGACCTTAGAACAGGGTTAGCAAATAACCTAGCAACTATTTCAGGGCTGAGAGTTGTTGAGACTTTGCCTGATGTGGTCAACCCGCCTATGGCCATGATTGGTATTGAGCGAGTTCAATACAACAAGCAAAACAACCGCTCTATGGCCGAATACACTTTCAAGGTTACAGTCGTTTTGGGGCGTGTTTCTGAACGCTCAGCTCAGCAGGCGATGGATGTCTATCTTGCTCCTGGTAGTGGTTCTATCAAGTATGCGATTGAATCAGATCGCACTCTTGGCGGTTATGCTTTCGATGTGTTTGTTGCTGAGACAAGCGCTATTGGGGCTGTTAGTGTAAATGCATTAGACTATTACAGTGCCGAGTTTTCGGTTCAAGTATTCGCAAGTTAAGGATAAATAATGGCAATCTTTGTCGCAACAGACTTCAGTGTTAGCATCAATGGTTCAACTGCTTTGGCTTCATACCTGACACAGGTTGAGCTAAAGGCTTCTGCTAACGACATTACAACTACTGCTTTTGGCAGCACTTGGGTTACTCGTGTTGCTGGTTTGAAGGAAGGTTCTTTGACCTTGAACTTCAATCAGGATTATGCTGCTTCTACTGTTGATGCAACTCTTTGGCCTTTGCTTGGAACTAACGCGACTGTCGTTATCAAACCAACAAGCACTGCAACTTCAAGCGCAAACCCTGCTTATACTGCTATCTGCTTAGTTACTGATCTAACTCCTGCTTCAGGTCAGATTGGTGATTTGGCTACCTTCTCAGTTACTTGGCCTACAACCGGAACAGTCTCTCGCGCAACTGCCTAATTTTTAGGCTAGAGTGATTGCATGAATGAAATAACTCTTACAATCACTTTTGTTGATGGCACTTCTTTGGAAGTCAATACTTCGGCTGGCGATATCGTTAAATGGGAAGCCTATTTTGATTTAGGCATTGACAAGCTTGAAAAGGCAACTCATCTTCTTTACCTTGCATGGTTGGCTGTTAAGCGACTAAAGAAAACTGGTGAAGAGTTTGATGGTTGGGTTGACCTTGTTTCGACTGTTGGGGTTTCTGACCCAAAAGCATAAAGCCTTTAGGTGTTGACTCTTTCCATTGGATGATTGCCAATCTTGCTGTTGCAACAGGTATCGCCCCTAGTGTTCTAATGGAAGAGAGTGATCGCATGCTAAACACAATGTTGTTTGCGGTTCAGTATCAAAGGGGCAGCAATGGCTGATGACATTGTTTATAACGCTAAAGAAATAGTGAAGGCGTTGAGTGAAATTGAACCTGGTCTAAAGAGAGCGCTTGTCAAAGATAGCCGAGACGCTGCTGGAGAAGCCATATCAGCCATTAAGTCTGCTATTCCTAAAGTGAACCCTTTTGAATCTAAAGTTCGCCCTGTAACTAATACTCGTGGCCGTTTAGGTTGGGGAGTTGGCAAGAAACCTGATGAAGTGAAGTTTAGCTTTACAACTAAAGCTTCTAGAAGATCCGCGGTTACTGCGCTTGCTAGCTTAAAAGTTAATTCTCCTGCAACTGTTCTAGCTGATACTGCTGGCAAAGGCTCAGGAACTCCTAGAAGAAGCGTAACTAACTCTTATACCTGGAAGGGTCAAACTAGAACTCACCGAGTAACGACTCAAGGAAGGTCAATGATTAGACACTTGAGATCTAATCGGACTAATAACTTTGTTTATCCTGGTGTCGAGAAGTCTCTGCCGAGTGTACAGGCTGAGATAAAATTGATACTTGAGAAGTATGCAGCCAAGGTGAACAGGAAACTTAACTAATGTCCGTTATCGTAAAACTCTTATCTAAGTTTGATGATTCAGGCATTAAGAAGGCAAAAAGCTCTTTTGGCGGCTTGAAGAGTGTTATTGGTGGTATTGGGCTGGGTATTGGTATTCAGCAAGTAACTACCTTGTTGATTGATTCGGCTAAGGCTGCTTCAGAAGATAAGAGAGCAACACAGTTGCTGAACACTCAGTTGGTTCGTAATGCTGGTGCGACTAAAACTCAAATTGCTGGAGCTGAAACTTTCATTGACAGACTTTCAATGCAAACAGGTATTTTGGATGATGACTTGCGCCCTGCTATGGGTAAGTTGGTGCGTGTTACTAAAAATGTTACTACTGCACAAGATTTATTGAGTTTGTCTTTAGACGCTTCGGCAACAACCGGTAAGCCTTTAGAGAAGGTTTCGACCGCAATTTCTCAGGCTTTTGCAGGTAATAAAACTCAATTAGTAAAACTTTTCCCTGTTCTAAAAGACAGTAAGGATTTGTTTGGCGATTTAGAGAAGATTGTTGGCGGGGCAGCAATTCAGCAAGCAGATCCATTCGCCAAACTAAATGTGAGTATGGAAACTTTGAAGGAAAAACTTGGGGCAGTTATTTTGCCTTTGATTGAACAGTTTGTTACTGAGATTACTAAACCTGGTGGACTTGTTGAAACAGTTGGTCAGTTCCTAACTGATTTGAGCAACCCAAAAACTAAGCCAGGGCAGATGTTTGTTGATATCAAGAACGCTGTAAAGGATGCTTTCGGTTATGTAAAAGATTTCTTTGCCTTCTTTGGTAATGGTGATGCTGTTGAAGGTTTTAAGAATATTGCGACAGCCCTGATTCAAGCTCTCCCTGCGCTTCTAGCCCTAAAGGGAATTATGATGCTTGCCAGTGCGGGCAGTGCAATTGCTAATTTGGCTAAGGCGATTGGTTTGATGACTGCTGGTAATGCTGCTGGTAATGCTGCTGCTAACTCTCCGCTTGCTAAGTTTTCAAAGAATGGAATGTTGAGTGTTGCGGTTAGGTATGCAGTTCCGTTAGCAGTAACGATGGCTTCTCTATCTGCTATTGATGCCGAGTTTACCGATCCTGCAAAAAGACAGCAATTGGCAGAAACTGCTAAAAGCAAGCTACCTGCTTACAACCCTGGAATGAATAAGGGCTTGTTCGTTGATAAAAATGGTTACGACAGTGCAGGTAATTTTGTTGGGATACCTTCAAATAAGTTCACAGGTGGTTCATTTCCCCCAAACTACAAACCGCCTTCAACGACAATCAACATAAATGTTCAGTCTGCTGACCCTAAAGCGGTTGTTGATGCTGTTGTTAGATACCAGAGAACTAATGGCGGGTTGCCTTGGCAGTTTGCGCCTGGGTTTAGTAGTAGCGGTAGATAATGCCTGTCCCTACATACCTGATTTATCTTAGTTTTGGTGCAGGTTCGCAAGTTGATGTTACTGCTTACGCAACTAATGTAACTATTGATCGTGGTAGCCCGCGTATTTTGGATGATACTCAGGTGGGACAGGCAACAGTAAGTTTTATCAATAACGATAGAACTTTTGACCCTTTCAATACAAGCTCTGTTCTTTATGATGCGACTAATGGTTATACGCGTGTTCAACCCAATGCTAAAGTCATTATTTATTCTGGCGGTGTTGTTATCTTTACTGGTTGGGTTCAAAACTGGGATTTTACTAATGATGAGAAGGGTTTGGATGCTCGTGCAAGCCTGATGGCTACTGATGGTTTAGGTGTTCTTGCTAAAGCTAATTTCAACCCGACTCTTATTACTGCTGCTAATCCTGCTGGGCAACTGCCTACCAATAGAATTGCATCGGCTACCGCTGTCTGGGGTTCAACCGCAATAACTGTTTCTACACCTACTAAAGCAGGTAAAACGCCCTTAGTTGGAGATACTTTAGATCAGGGGACAACTGTTCTTAGTTATTTGCAGAATGTTGCTAGAACTGAGCCTGGAAACTTTTGGGGAACAAAAGATGGTAACGCTAAGTGGACTGACCGAACTTATACTAATTCACTTTGGAATCCTGATTTTCCTTTGACATATAATTATCACCTGACCGCAGGTTTTTATAATGGCACTGCAACTAATTTATCTAACTGGATATACAACGCTGAAAGCACACCTGTTGTAACAACTAACTCTCAGTTTCCAGGTGAGTATGTTTTAGAGTCTGTTCTTCTTGGCGGTGAGCAAGCCGTTATTTATTCTGAGATGGATGCAACTAAATACACTAGAAATACTGCATACAGTTTGGCGTTTTGGACTAACGCTGTCGATATCTCTGCCGAGTTTAGGATGAATTACAAGAATCCTGCAACTGGCACTATTATCCTGAAAACTCAAGTAACTTATGCCAATACTTTCACCGATAGCACTTGGAAGCGTATTGTTTTAGAAAATCTTACAACCTCTTTAGCTTGTAATTATATTGAGTTTTATGTTTCAGATTTTAATGGAACTTTTCAAATAAAAGATTTGATTATTTCTCCAGCTTCTTCGGCTTCTAGTTTTTATTTTGATGGTGAGCGTTATCAAGAAACAACATCAACTTATTTGTATGCTCCTAGTCGCGCATACACTGGTTGGGTTGGTGAAGAACGATTTTCAAGTAGCGTGTATCAACTTACACAATGGTTTAGCACTTCTGGATATACAATCGAAAACTTTGCAGATTCTTATGGAACTGCTGTTGTTGCAGCTGCTTTGCCTATATCTGATTTACAAGTTCAATACGCTTCCGATCAGTTCTATAATCAGGTGAATATTGTTCGAGCTTCTGGGGGAACTGTTACAACTCAAAGCACTGCAAGCCAGGCACTTTATGGGATTAGAACTTATGGGCAAACAGACAATTTAGGTATTAGCCCTGCTAGATCTAGTGCGATGGCCGCCGAGATTTATGGGCAGTTTGGAAGCCCTGACTATGTTTTAAATAGCCTTGATGTTCAATTAGAAGCGATGGCGGGAACTGCGCAGGCCAGAGTGCAAGCAATTGAGTTATTTGATCCTGTAAGAGTTATTTTTAGACCTTCAAACACTGGTTCAAACATTGATAAAAAATACACAATCATTAGCATCAAACAGGACTTCAACCCTGAATCTCATAAGGTTTCTTTTGGGTTAGCTCCGTTTGGTCAAGGTATGATTTTGGATTCTTACTATATGGCTAATTTAGATACTCAAAAGGTTGTCTAACATCCCGATAAACTAGACACTTAGGAGAATAAAAATGACTTTGAAAACTTGGGCTATCGGTGATGTTCTTACTGCTGCCGATTTGAACACTTATGTTAGTCAGCAGGTTGTTGGAACTTTTGGTTCTTCAGCGGTTAGAGCTACTGCGATTGCTACTGCTGTTGCAGGTCAGGTTTCTTATTTGACCGATAAAGACAGAATCGAACATTACGACAACACTCAATGGCAACCGCTACCTAGTGCGATGGCTGTTTTCTCTGCTACTGGCCCTGCCACTGCTGTTGCTGCTGGTTCTTCAGCGCTTGTGTCTGTCGTTTTGCCTGCATCCCGATTTGGGACTACCCCAATTATTTGTGGCTTGACTTCAACTGGGGCAAACTTTACCCCTGTTGTCAACGCGGTTACTACTGGCACTGCAACTATTGCTTTAGTGAATCAGGGTGCTGTTTCTCAGGCTGCTACTCAAACTTTGTATGGGGTGGCAATTATGATGGCTACTGGAACTGCTGCGGGATAAGGGTAAAGATGAGAAGCTGTAAAACTGAAGGTTGCCCTATCAAGGGCGATGAGCATACTCCGCCTGTTGAAGGGATGCTTGTTTGTGGTTTGTGTGGTCAGGAGATGACCCCAATTGACTGAGCCAACTAAACCTACTAATCAAACTTTGTTGTTGCAGATTGTTCGCGACATCGAGATTCTAAAAGCAAACTCAATACAGATTCTTGATGCTTCACGAGATCACGAAAACAGGATTAGAGAACTAGAGAAGCAGATAAACCGGAGTGCCTGGATACCTGCTCTAATAACTGCCGTATTAACTTCAGTAAGCGTGTATTTGATTAGTAAAGGATTGAAATGATTACGCCAGGGCTATACAACCTAACTATTTATCAGGGCGCAGATTTTGATAAAACTTTTACTGTCCTTCAATCGGGGACTGCCCTAAACTTTACTGGTTACACTGCTGCAATGCAGATTAGAACTTCTGCTGATGCGACAGCCTTCCTATTGAGCCTAACTAACGGTTCAGGTATTACTTTGGGGGGAACTGCGGGAACTATTGCGCTAAACATTACTTCAGCTCAATCAAGTGCTTTATCTGCTGGTTCTTTTAGTTACGATTTAGAGTTAAATTCAGGCAGCCAAATAACTCGTATTTTGCAAGGCTCTTGTACAGTGAGCGGAAATGTTACCCGATGACAACATTCAATGTAACTGAATCAACAACAACAGTAACAACAACTAACGATGTTACAACTATCACTATTGATAACGCCGGTATTCAGGGCGCTCAAGGTGCAAACGGAACTTCAGCAACTATCACAGCAGGGACAGCGACAAGCCTTGCTTCTACTGCTCTGCCGACTGTAACAAATACAGGCACAAGTTCAGCAGCGATATTTAATTTTGGTATTCCTTCAGGCGTTCAAGGTGCTTCAGGTGTCGTTTCTGTTACTAGCCCTATAACAAACTCAGGCAGTTCAGGTTCAGCAATCGTAGGTATAGATCTAACAAACATCGCTCAAAGAAACAGCGCTAACACTTTTACTGTTGGCGGGCATCTCATTACAAACGCTGCAACAGCAATAGTCCCTTTGGCTATTCGTGGTGCAGCAAGTCAATCGGCAGACTTATTACAGATACAAAACAGCGGTGGAACAGCATTAGCAAGCATTTCATCTACAGGTGCAATCAGAGCAGTTGCACTTCAAGGAACAAGTGATGGGCTGTCTGCTATAACAACTTCATCAAATAGAAACTTACAATTATTTTCAGCAACTACTTCAATCGGTGGTGGTGCAGGTGTTCTTGGGATTGCAAACGCATCAACTGTCCCGACAAGCAACCCTACTGGTGGCGGTATCTTGTATGTTGAAGCAGGTGCTTTGAAGTATCGTGGAAGTTCAGGAACAATAACAACTCTAGGAGCAGCATAATGTCTGATTTTGAAGTCTCAAACGAATACAAACTACAAACTCTAAACTCTAGACTTGAGCAGTTAAATGTTGAAGGTTGGCATAATGAAGAAGCCAAAACAGTAAATATTGCTCTTGGAAATGATGAAGAAGTTGCCCGCCTAACAGCAAACATTCAGGTCATTAAAGATGCGATTGTTGCGGTCAAAAAACAGATCGCTGATTTAGCGTAAAAACTGTTTAGATAGGACTGCTTTTATGACAATCTATTTTGAGCCGTTTTCGCCTAAAACTCGTGGCGATGAGTTTGGCAATCTAGCGCATTATCGTAACGGCAGACCACATCGCGGACAAGACTGGAGTCCTAAACTTAAATCTAAAGTCAAGGCCATTACTGATGGCACTGTTTTTGTTTCTACCTGGACTGATGGTTTAGGTTGGATAGTTATTCACTCAACTAAAGATGGTTACTGGGTGCTTTACGCTCACTTGGCTGAAAAGTCTTTGCTAGTAAAAGGCGATAAAGTTGTTGGCGGTAAAACTGTTTTAGGTAAGATTGGAAATACAGGGGCTTTGTCAACAGGTGCGCACTTACACTTGAGCATTGGTAAGGCTAACAAGGATTACAGTAATCCGAACATTCACTTGAGCGCTTATGAAGATTTGATTGACCCGCTGAAACACATTCTCGAAAATAAAGGAAAATAATGAACCCTATTCTTGCAAGCTATCTTAGAAGCCTTTTGGCTACTTCTCTAACCGCTATTTTCGCTGTTGGAAAGCTACCTGTCCTATTTACTGCTCAAGATTGGCTTATTGTGGCTAATGCAGTCTGGATTTCATTCATTCCGGTCATTATTAGGGCTTTGAACCCTAAAGATGATGGTTTTGGTATCTCTACTCACAAACCTGAATAAAAGCCCGCTACGGGCGTTTTACGGCTTTTTTAGAGTTCTTGCTCTTTCTTTAGTTGCCTGCGCTGTTTAGGTGTTGTTCCACCCCAAATGCCATAATCTTCAGCCATGCCAACTCGAAGGCACTTATCCATCACTGGGCAACGCATACAGATTTGACGGGCAGTGTCTATCGCCAAGTTATACATGTTTGTTGATTGACTTGCCCCGCGTGCAGCCCATTCTTCAGGAAAGAAAACATCAGGGACTTGTTCACATTCAACACCGCCGTTATCCATAATTGCTTCATGCAGTTCGATAGTGGCCTGATCTAATCTAAAGTTGTCAGCGGTCATGTTTAGAGTATAGACATGCAAACAATCAATAAAAACAGTTATGAGATACAGGCAAAGTTTCTCGGTAATTTTGAGAACAACAGCCCTGAATGGCATGCGCTTAGAGATGAGCAAGGTGTTATTTCAGGCAGTGAGATCGGCGCAATCCTTGGCTTGTCCCCTTTCACTTCGGCAATCACTTTATGGGCGCAAAAAACTGGCAGGCTTCCTTCTAGTTTTGAACCTAATACTGCGATGCGTTTGGGTCAGCTTGTCGAGCCTGCAATTCGTACGCTCTATCAGGAGCAACATTCTGAGCATGATGTTTATGAAGTAGGAACATACGCGCATAAAGAGCAGACTTGGGCGCACGCTAACCCTGATGCTCTCTGCTTCGATGACACCGGTAAACCTTATATTCTGGAGATAAAACATACAGCAACCTTTTGGGATAGTGTTCCTGAGCATTACCGCGCTCAAGTGCTTTGGTATATGTGGATTTTTGATGTCAAGCGTTCAGTTTTTGCGGTAGTCAATGCAGGGCGTTACAAGGAATATGAAGTTCTTTGGGATGAGTTTGAGTTTCAGGCTATCTATCACCGCATCCTTGATTTCCGCACTCGTATCTTTGCTGATGAGCAACCTGACTGGGATGGCTCAGATTCAACCTATGAGACGATTAGATCTCTATCCCCTGCCATCGAAACCCTTGATGAAGAATTAGGCACTCTAGGCATTGAACTGCTAAACGCTCAAGCAGATTTAGAAAAGATTGAAACTCACTTCACTGAGTTGAAGTCGCGCACTATTGCTGCCTTAAATGGGGCAAAAAATGGGACAATTGATGGGGAAGTTGTTGTTACTTTGTCTCAACGCGGTGCAGGGCTTCCATTCCTAACATTCAAGAAAGCGAAAAAATAATGGCTCAATTTAACTTAGCTGAATACGAAACAGTTGCCGAAAGAATTGCCAGGTTCTATAAGGACAGACCTGATGGCAGACTAATCACCCGCAACATAACAACTTCACAAGATAGACAGATTTCGACTTGGGTTGTTCAAGCCTATGTTTATTTCTCTGCTGAAGATCAGGAGAAGAACTTGGCTAAGGCTACCGGTTTGGCTTTTGAAATTGATGGGGCAGGGATGGCAAATAAAACTTCTGCTCTTGAAAATGCAGAAACTTCGGCTATCGGTAGAGCGCTTGCTAATGCAGGGTATTCAGGCGATAAAAGGGCTACACGCGAAGAAATGAGCAAGGTCAAGCGTGATGTCACCCCTAGCCGTAACTGGCAGGCAGCATTAGATAACATCAACGACATTGAAGGTTTGAGATCTCTTTATTTAGAAGCAAAACAGGGTAAAGCTTCAACTGCTATTCTGGAAGCAATTAAAGGGAAGGCCGATGGAATCACTGGAGTTACTGCAAACAGTTAGGATTCTCTCCGCCCATATTGCTGAGTTGGGGGAACTTGTTGTTGTTCTCGTTGATGACCCTATTTTGCGGGCTAAAACGCTTGCCAGGCTAAATGACCAAACTATACGCCTAAACTTTTTGATGACTTTTATCCAAAATTAGGTGTTTCCGCAGTTTTTGTGCTTAGATACTTTCTATGCCACGCAAGAAAACTGTTGATGAACAAGAGCTGAGAGCCACCGATTACGCCTGCGATCAGTGCGGGCAAGGTATTCCTGCCACAACTATTGAGAAGCGTAAGTCTCGCGGGGATGAGAACTGGCAGTTATGCGCTGATTGTGTGCGCGTTGAAACCCGCTGTATTACATACATTCACCCTGTTTTAGGCAAGATTTTCTGTTATCCACACAAAGGCGAGCTTGATGAACTTTGGCGGCCTTTAGATGACACTGGCAGGCTGTTTAGACCTGGTGAGCGTGTTTGTGGTCATAAGGATTGTGTGAACTT
>Ga0209401_1000984_pt1 | contig 19168 bp, 13 predicted proteins | sample M_140807_MF_Meta_FD_187318 | JGI IMG/M metagenome (GOLD analysis project Ga0209401, IMG submission 187318) | Freshwater microbial communities from Lake Montjoie, Canada to study carbon cycling - M_140807_MF_MetaG (SPAdes) (version 2) | ecosystem: Environmental > Aquatic > Freshwater > Lake...
AGGGCGACAGTGCAATTAGCACTAATATAATCACTACCGTTTTAGGTCTTTTAATAAGATAATCAATTATCTTAAATAAATCTTTTTTAATCATTAAAAAAATAATTTTATATATCCCAAAGCAAACAGTGGAATTTGTAATCCAAAGTTCGTCACAATTGCTTTGTCTTTATTTATAATCCCAGCACAAGTCCATCCCACAACCCCAATACCATGAGAAAAGATATTCAGTGGATAAATGTTTAAATTTGTTAGCAATATCCCAGTTAAAACAAAAGCTGTGCTAATCCATTTTAGATATTTTTTTGCAAAGTTCATCCTGTCTCCTAAAGTTAAGTTATTAAATTTTATCTACCAATGCCTAATAACGTTTGCGATAATAAACACGCAGGTAATGATATGAATCACAATCCAAAATGTTTTAAGGTACAAAGCAACTCGTGCTTCTCGTAAAGTTAAAATGGGTACATCCGGTCTTTCATCGTCAGTATTTCCCATCAAATGCCCGGTGGCTCTAGCCCATATTTTTTCCATAGATCTTAACATTTATTCCGTCCTTTCATTGCCGATTTGTCTTTAAATCTTCTAAAATATAATTTTTATAAATGCTACAAATTTTTAGCAAATCTCAAACAGACTTATTGTCATAACTAAAATACTCGAGGAATTAAAAGTGACAATTAAAATTTTATATTAATAGGATATTTTTTATTAAAATATATCTCGTCTACTCCAACATTATCAATATAACAAAAGCCTTTTTCAGAAAGATATTTTTCATAATTAATTTCATTTGGGTAATTATTCTCAATAGAAAGAACTTTAATTTTATAAAGATCAAAATCTATAGACTCTAAAATATCCATTTCGCCACCCTCAACATCAATTGACAAGTAATCTATTAAATAATTGTATTCTACAATTTCTGAAAAGGTAGCGGCTTCAATGATTTTTTTATCAATAACAGTTCGTAAATCTTTATTAATTATTTCCAAGGTTTTTTGGTAAGAGGAATTATTTATACCGCTCATTTGCGTATACCCTTTTACCACATCTATAAATTCAATCTTCTCGCTTTTTTTTGCAACTGCTTTATTAACGCACTTACATTTTCTATTTTTTTGTAATGCTAAAAATTGGGTCGGCGATGGTTCAATTGCTATACCACTCCAATTTAAAAATTTTTCAAAGAAATAACAATTACTTCCATCAATTCCATTGTAAGCGCCTATTTCTACAAAAAATCCATTATTCATGCTGCGAAAATATGAATCATTAACAAACTTATCTTGACCAGCTTGTGAGAAAAAATGTCCATTTAAATTTAATAATTTTTCTAGCTCATAAATTTTTTGATGAACAATCCCTCTGTGGTAAGTATTTGGGAATTGGTAAATATTAGGTACTTGATTAATTTGAATTATTGACTGATAAATTTTATAAGCATTTAGCTTATTTTCTAAATCTTGCTTAGATAATTTTTCTGCAATACTTAATACTTCATTAATATTTTTATTATCAAGGGAGGTAAAATCGAACTTACTCATAAAATTAAATATACTCTATAAAAAGATCATAGCCAGTTGTCTGACTAAAAAATATGCAGTTAATTAAAATAATTTAGTTTTTTTAATATCAATCCCAACAAGTAGATACAAATCCAGTAACAATATTTTTGTTATCAATTGTAAATTTTCTCTGGCAATTAAATAATTTACCTTTTACTTCGTAAACGTGAATAGCTTGATCATTTTCATTAATAATTTGAGTAGGTGTTCCAAAATTGTTAATCAGAACAGATGAAGGTTTTTTTAAAAAACCTGAAAGATATTTGTTTTCTTTCTCGGCTATCTCTGTAACTTTTTCAGAAATTGAAGAGCAAGAGTAAACGCTTAACAAAACTATCAAAAAAAATATTTTATTTTTCATATTTTTAATTTTTATTATTTAATCAATATTTATAGCAATTACTCTAAGCAAAAACTGATTTTTTATAAGTTTTTTTTCATAATTTATTAAAATAACAATTCGCTTTACACGGGAAAATTGGTATACATATGCGATGAAAATGAAGCCAATATTTATAGTCTTATTAACAGTTTCACTACATTCATGCGGTGGCGCATTAACAAGTGCAGCTTTAATAGAATCCTTTCTTACTCCGGCATCAATAACAATGACATTAGTAGATTATGGAATTGAAAAAGAAACTGGAAAAAAAATATCAGAACACGCACTTTCAGCAGTAACAGAAAAAGACTGTAAATTAACTATTGATGTAAAGAATATTTGTAAAGATGACAATTATTTCGAGAACATCACTATGCAAGTTGCATCTAATGTAAAAAACTTTTACGCTAAAAAAATAGACTAATCTGCTGATTAGTTATCTTAAATTTCTTTAATTATAATTTAAGATTTGTTTATTTTAAAAAATTACCGTCTTTAAAAGTTCCAACTAACTTTCTTCCGTCTTTAAAGTAGTATTTTCCTTCTCCATCTCGTTTATTATTCTTATGATCACCTACGTATTTATCACCATTAATCCAAGTTGAAGTTCCTTTGCCACTCTTGTTTCCATTTTCATATAAGCCAACATATTTATCTCCATTAGCCCAAGTATAAGTTCCTTTGCCATGAAACTTTCCAGCTTTATGGTACCCTACATATTTATCTCCCCCATTAAATTTTGCAGATCCTTTTCCATGTCGTTCACCATTGATAAAACCCCCTACATATTTGCTTCCGTCTTTAGAAATATAAGTTCCCTTTCCATGCATTTTGCCATTTTTATGTTTACCGTCGTATGAATCCCCATTTGCAAAAGTGATTGTTCCTTTGCCATTTGGCTTATCATCCTTGTAATCGCCTATATATTTATCTCCATTGGCCCAGGTATAAGTTCCTTGTCCTTCTCTTTTACTATTTTCAAATTCACCGACATATTTATCCCCGCTTACAAAACCAATAGTTCCTTTTCCGTGTCTTGCACCTTCTTTAAATTCGCCAATATATTTATCACCATTGGCCCAGGTATAACTTCCTTTACCATGGGATAAACCATCTTTATGTTCGCCTACATATTTATCTCCACTAGTCCAAACCACTGTTCCTTGTCCATGCGGTTTACCTTTTTTAAATTCTCCTACGTAAGTACCCTTTGGTGTTTTTGCTTCCCCAACACATTTATTATATTTTGCAATATCAGCTCCTTTACACTTTTTTGCATTTGATAAAGATCCTTGTGCTTGTGCTGTTGATACTAAAATTGAATCTGCTACAGACTTTTCTTCTTTAGATTTTGCAACGACTGACTTGCTATCTTCTTTGGCTTTTTCTTTAGCTCTTTTTTTATCTTCTTTAGCTTTTGCGGCTAGAGCTTTTTTTTCTTCTTTAGCTTTTTGTTTGGCTATTTTTTTATCTTCTTCTGCTTTTTCTTCAGCTTTTTTCTTGTCTTCTTTAAATTTTTTTTCAGCTTTTTTTATCTCTTCTTTAGATTTTGCAGTTACAGACTTTTTATCTTCTTTAGGTTTTTCAAGTGCTAACTTTTTTTCTTCTTTCGGTTTTTCAGCTAAAGATATAGCTTCTTTAGACCTTGCAACTTCTTTGGCTGGAATTATTTTTCCTCGTTGACGCTTACCATCTTTAAATTCACCAACAAATCTATCTAGATTTGGATATATTAAAGTGCCTTTGCCATTAGGTTTGTCGTCTTTAAATTCACCAACGTACTTTTCTCCATCAGGCCAAGTTAAGCTTCCTTGACCATTTTTTTTATCATCTTTCCAATCACCAACGTATTCTTCTTTGTTTGCAAATGTATATTTGCCAAGTCCATTTCTTTTATTATCTTTAAAAAAACCTACATATTTTTCACCCTCAGCCCAAGTAAAAGTTCCGTGTCCGTTTTGTTTATTTTCTTTATATTCGCCAATATATTTATCTCCATTTGGCCAAGTAAATGTTCCATTACCATGAAAATTTTGATCTTTAAATTCACCAACATAAGTTCCGCCCGTAGTAAGAAATAAAGTTCCCTTTCCATTTGGAGCGCCTTTTCTAAATTCACCTACATACCGATGTCCACTTTTTAATGTAATCTCCGCCATACAATCGTTAAATTTTGTTGGACTTGTGTCTGGACATTTTGGCAAAGCTGAACTCTGAGCAAATCCATCTAAAGTAGAGAGAAAAAAAAATACTAAAATAAACTTACACAATTTATTTTTTTTATTTATATTTTGGAGTAAGTGACGTTTTACTTCCATGACTTTTATTTTTTATAAGGAACTTCAAAGTCGCCGAAGGAGGATTTAATAATAAGCGTATCAGATTTATTTGCAGGCGTGTTAAATCTAAACTCTTTCCAACTGTTAGATAATATTGTTCCATTAACATTTGCATCCACATTGTTTAGTGGTTTGCTGTCTGGAGATTTAAAAGAAATATTATTTAACAGCGCTCTAACATTTTCAGAGTTATCAATTCTAACGCATGTTTGTTTAGAGTCGGCTGAACAAAAACTAACCTTTAATGAATTTTTTGGATTAGCTTTTCCTGTGTAATAATACACTGGCAAATTTTGATTAAATTTAAAAAAAATTCCTGGATCTGTTTTTTTAGGATCTACAAAAGCTGGTGTGATATCTTCTAAGTATAATCTATAAGACTGTTCAACATCTGCTCCATCCAAAACTCGCTTGGTTACTCTAAAATTTTGAGATTTGCCTCCAGGAATTGTAACTATTGCTGGAACGACTATTAAATCATTTGTAGGAGAGTAAGTGTCTTTGCCGTTCACTTGTTTCCATAAAAGTGCTGAAGACTGGATGTTAATCTCTCTACCTGTGTCATTTATAAAGGTAAGCGTTACAATTTTCTGTGCAGAATTTATGTCGATAACAGTTGGCGATATGGTCACCGCAAATAAAGGTGAAGACAAAAATATGAATACTAAGAAAGTAAGGATTTTTGATGTGAATGTTTTCATATTTTAGAATGTGGCTTAGTTATTACGATTCAATAATAAAGGAAAGCTGTTGTTTATAAGCGCTTTGTTAATAAACGACGTTTAATGTCATTATTTTAATGTAAGAACCTGCTAATTTTCCAGTTTGAAGAGCTGCCATTGTTCCTGTAATTGTTCCAGCTACCGCACGTGAACCTATTCCTCTTCCTCTAAATGCAGCAGTACCTTGCGTTAAAACTGAAGATCCGTTAGTGAAAGTTACCTCTAATCGATTTGAGTCAACTGCTGCGCTTCCGCCTGTCTTAACTAAATAATATATTGAACCAGAATTTGGAGCGTCATTAAAAGAAACTGCGTAATCAGTTCCGCTTGTACAATCGACGCTTACAGCTGAAGTTGCTGTAATTTGGGATCCGCTATAAGGAGCAAAAGCCATTGTATCTGCTGAAATAGAACAAGAATCTGAAACACCAAAACTTACAAGAAAAGTTCCTGAAGTAGTTGTTTGTGCCACAACAAAATCACTTTTGCAAAAAATGAACAAGCCAACTAAACATGTAAGCTTAGTTGTTGATTTCATTAATAACATTTTTGATTTTTTTTTACTGCTAATCATAAAAATAGCCTTTATTGATTATTATGATTCGTAAAAAATAGGCTTAAAAATTAAGACTACAGTCAGTTATATGCTGACGGGTAATTTATTATTAGATTTTTTAAAAAGGTAAGAGAATTAAATTTTAGTAATTAATATACTATATTTAATGTCATTGTTTTAGAGTACGAACCAGCTGTTTTTCCAGTTTGAGAAGCAGCCATTGATCCTGTGATAGTTCCAGCAGTTGCGCTTGAACCTGTTCCCGTTCCACTGATGGTAGCAGCACCGTTTGTCATAGTCGCACCAGCAGTATTCGTAAAAATAACATTTAATCGATCTGAAAGAGTTGAACTACTTCCGCCACTTCTAACTAAGTAATATGCTGGAGCAGCATCTGCAGTATCGTTAAAAGAAATTGCGTAAGTCGTACCATTTGTACAGTTTGCAGTTATAATAGAAGTTGCTGTAATTAGTGATCCATCATAAGCAGCAAAAGCCATTGTAGCTCCAGAAACAGTACAAGTAGAAGAAACGCTTCCGCTTGCTATCATTGAACCAGTAGTTGTTGCTGCCAGTCCTAAGTCTGAAGAAATAATTAATGAACCAATCAAGCACGTAAGTGCTGTTGTTGATTTAGCTAATGACATTTTTGATTTTTTTACAAAAACACTTTTAGTTTTATTTAACTCTTTTTTCATTAATGATCCCTTAAATTTATTCTTACTTAAAATCTCTTGTTATATTTTTGTTTCTCACATTTCTTCCTAAAATATGTAGCCAAAAGTTGGATATATACTTTTATAGGTTGTAAAACCTATAGTTGTTCTACAGACTTAAACCTTTAATGTCAAAGATAGAAGCCTAATTATTAAAAATTAAAATTAGCCAATATCCAATATCTTGTATTGTCACTTCTTCCGTCGGAGTCATTACCTTGTGTTGAAGCTCCTGGGTTACCACCATTAGTATGGGCAGCTATAAATTTTAATGAAAAGTTGTTTGAGTTTACAGCCTCAAGCCCTAAGCCGTAGCCTGAAAGTGAATATTCATTGTTTGCAACGACTGTAGTGCTTACATCTTTGTTTTTAAATTGCTTAATTCTTCCGTAATCATAAAAAATTAAAGGGGTTATATCTCCAAAATAAGGGAAATTTCCTAAGCCATATCTTAGATCTAAGCTGTATCTATAACCTTCATCACCAGAGGCTTCACCCGTTGGATAAGCTCTAACTCCAGAAGGTCCGCCTAAAGACATCTTCTCAGATGTGTCTAAATTTTTAGATGAAAATTGTGCATCCGCTACAAAATTTAAAGTAAATTTTTCAGGCAATTGCTGAATTCTGCTTAATTGAATATTTTGTTTGTTAAAAGATCCATTCGTTTTGTAACCAGATGTGGTTTGGTCACCACTTAAACTACTTGGAACTTTTGAAAGATCTAAATCACCACGTGTAAAATTAATATTTGCTTGAGTGTAACCACCGCCGAACAATTGATCTATTTTTTGATAAGTAAATCCTAAGTTATAATTATCAAGTTCCTTATCTGAAGTTACGGAACCTGTGCTAGTATTATATAAATATTTTTTATCATAATTAAAATTAGTTAATAAAGACTCTGCTGAGGAACGATATATTGGATACTTTAAATTAAAGTTTGCATTTTCAGCTTTTCCTGTGCTGATGGGATTAGTCTTTAATTCTTTTCCTATTTTAAAATCAACAACACTGTAAAAAGCTCCACCTCTTAAACCGTCAGAGCCGATTGGAAAATTATAAAATATCTTTTTTAACTCTAGATCACCCTCAATAGCTTTAGTTCCTAAAATTCCAATTTGGTCACCAATACCTGTTGGATTATTAAAATCAAACGCAGCAGTTGCTCGAAGATCTCCAGTATAACGGTTACCATAATTATCAAGTGAAAAAGAACCTTGAACCAAAGGTCCTTCATTAACATCTAAAATCATTTTAGTGCTACCAGGATCAATGCCAGGTTCTAAGGTTAAGCTAGTTCTTACTCCTGGATTGTCATTAATATTTAACAATCCTCTTTCTACAGATTCTTTTAAAAAATTATCTTTTAACGCTTCGTCCATATAAGCTTTGACACGCTGCTCAGATATTCTTAGATCTTTCTTATTTATCTTGTAGGGTTCTTTTGAATCTAATTTTCCTTCATTGATTAAAATAATTAAAACTCCATCTTTAATTTCTTGTTTTGGAATTATTGCTTGAGCTAAGAAGAAACCTTTTGCATTATAAAAATCTTTGATTCGATCTGCTGCTAATTGCATCTGATCAAAAGTAAGTGATTTACCGTTAAGATCTAACAATAAATTCTGTAAGTCAGAAGCTGAGAACGCTTTTATATCTCCTTCAAATTTGAAAGACTTGATAAGTGTTTTTTCTTCAGATGACTTGATGTCTTTTTTTTTACTTTTCTCTAATAAACTTTTAGGTATTTGCTTAGGTATTTCTTTGCTTTTTTGACGGTCATTTTCTTGATTTAAAATTCGACCAGCATCCGGTGTAACTTGCGCATATCCAGCTGATGAAGCTAAAAATATGAAAAATATTAAAATGATTTTTTTCATAAAATGACGGTTATATATGCATTGCTTCGAACTATTTATCAAATATTTAAAATTATCTAACAAAGTTATAAGAATATTATGATCAAATTAGCAATTTTTCACGAATAATTTTAATAATAAGCGATGACAGATATTGAAATTGCAAAACAGCTATTTTCGGATGGTTTAGATTTAATTCAAAATAATGAATTTGAACAAGCAGAAAAGAAATTTTTAAAATCACTAGAGTTAATACCCGATAGAGAATCTGTACTAAACAATTTATCCTCTGCGCAAATAAAGTTAAAAAAATATCAAGATGCAAAAAAAACATCAGCAAGAGTTATTGAATTAAATAAAAATAATGCTGTAGCCTGGATGAATCTTGGCGTTATTGAACAAGACCTAAATAATTATGAATCCTCAATAAATTATTTTAACAAAGCAATTGAAATAGATCCTCTGTACTTTCACGCTTATAATAACAAAGGAATTCTTCTATGCGAAATAGGACAATATCAAGGTGCAATTATAAATTTTGATAAAGCACTAGAACTTCAACCAGATTTATTGGAGGCCACTCTTAATAAGGCTGATGCTTTTAAAGAATTAAAAAATTTTAATGAAGCGCTTAAATGTATAGAGACAGCTCTTAAAATTAAAAATCTTGCTCCAGAAATATGGGCTAAGAAAGGAGATATCTTGCATAATATGAAACGCTACGATGAGGCAATACAGGCATATGACCAAGCAATAAAATTAAATAAAAATTATGCCGAAGCATTTTGCAACAAAGGTTTTACTCTTTTTACTATTGAGCAATATGAGGAATCTATTGCTGCGTGCAATAAAGCTCTTGAAATTAAAAAAGTATTTCCCGAGGCATGGGTTAATATTGCCGTATCTTATATTGGACTAAAAAAATATGAGTTAGCCCTAGATTACTGTGAAAAAGCATTAGCTACTTCAGAAAATTTTATAGAAGCATTAAATAGCAAAGGACTTTGTTTGTTTAATTTAAAACGATATGACGAAGCGAATAAACTCTTTGATAAAATTTTAAAAATTAGAAAAAATTTTCCAGAAGCGATGGAAAATAAAGCAAACACTCTACACGCATTAAAAGAATATGATGAAGCTTTAACATTGTATGAGGCGATAGGAACTAAAAAAGATTACCATAAAGTTTTAAATAATAAAGGGTTGTTGCTGCATGCTCTAGGTCATATCAAAGATATAAAATATTTTAATTTAGCAAAAGATTGTTATGACCAAGCAATAAAAATAAAATCAGACTTTGCTGATGCCTATTGGAATAAATCTTTAACCCAATTAACTCTTGGAGAATTTGTGGGGGGTTGGGAAAATTATGAATATCGGTTTAAATTAGAAAACGCTAAGTCCCAATTTATAATTATTCCAAGATTAGAAAGTTTAAAAAATATAGCTAATAAAAGAGTATTAATTTGGTCTGAACAAGGTCTAGGAGATAGCATTCAGTTTTGCAGATATATTTACAAAATCATAGATCTTGGAGCAAAAGTAACCTTTGATATATCCAAAACACTAACTGCTCTTATGTCCAGACAATTTAATTGCACCATTAACGAAACGGGACAAGGACTAGTTCAAAAGGATTTTGATTTTCAAATACCTTTATTAAGTTTGCCGATGTTATTTAATACAGATTTAAATGACATTCCTTTTAGCAATTCTTATTTAAAAACTTCAAAAAATAAAGATGTCGAGTGGTCTGATAAATTAAAATTAACAAAAAAAAAATTAAATATTGCAATCACTTTTGCTGGTAATCCAAATTATGTTGCTGACAGTGAAAGGTCGGCTAATCTAGAAATTTTTCTTCCTTTAGTAGATAAAGCAAATTTGTTTTTAATTCAAAAAGAAATAAAGGCAGAAGACGAGCTATTTTTAAAAAAATATCCTCAAATAAATTTTATTGGGAAAGATATTGATAATTTCGATGATCTTGCTTCAGTAATGCAGAATATGGATTTAGTTATAAGTACCGACACTTCAATTCCACATTTGGCTGCAGCAATTGGAAAAAGGGTTTTTATACTACTTGGTAGAATAACAGACTGGAGATGGTTATTAAATTCTGAAACGAGCCCTTGGTATAGTTCTGCAACTTTATTAAGAAAGAAATTTAATCCTAAAAGTAAAACAGAGGATTGGTCCCACGCTTTTGAAGCGATTATGAAAGAGTTTAAAATTTAATTAACTTAAATTCACCTAATAATTGAAAACATTAAAAATGTTATCAACATATAATTTGGCTTATTATCTATAATAAATTTCATAGTTAATACGAATCTAACTATCGCTACGTTGATGGTTAGACAAACTATCAAAAAAGTTAAAAAATACTCATTATTTCTAATATTATCATTATTTCTTTCTTCCTTTTTTATTAAAAGTAGTTTTGCACAAACAAAAGTGGCTTTTGGTACTTTTTTGGTTACGGCAACGATTACGAGTAAATGCGAAACTAATGCAACCGAACCTGAGTTTTTAGATGATAGTTTTCAATCAATTAAAATAGTTTCTGATGTGACAGTAGTTTGTAATAACGATAGCAAACCTGTCATAAAAATCATCAGCAGAAATATCAAAGAACTTTTTGATAATAATTATGCACTGTTGTTCAAAAAAAATAATGGAGATCTGATTGGATTTATTCCTGATACCTTATTAGCAAGACTTAAAACTAGTTCATCTTCTATGCTAGATTTTGAAGAAGAAAGCTTTACCTTGAAAAATACTTTTTCTGGAAAAATAAAAAAAGCAAATCTTGATGCACCTAAATTTTCAAATGGAAAAATTGATAATGCGAAATATCCAAATCTTCAAAACAATCCCATTATCTTCGAAATAAGCTATTAAAAGAGTCTGATTTAATAAATTACTGACTATTTAACGTCAAAATATCCTCATATTTAAGTTCCCTTTTTACGCGAAGTAAAATAATTAGCCCTCAAAATGCTAGATTTTATAAACGTACTTCTTCTGATGTCATCTCCCGTGGCCGCGGCAGAACCCGTGGAAGCCAAAAAACTTCTCCTCAAAGAAGAAAGGTATGAAATTACTAGAAATGTAGATGAATTAAAGAATAATTTAGCAGAGGATGAAAAGAAAACTATTAAAGAAAATGAAAAAATCAAAATTGCACAAAAAAATCCTGAAACAGAAACTCCTAAAGTAACAGAACCCCCTAAAGTAAGATCAACAGCAGCGGGCTGTGTAACCGACGCTGAAATATTACTTGTAGACGTTTCTATTAATCTTTTGCAAGTAACCGAACCTATCCGAGTTGAAAAATTATCTAATGGCATGCTTGTATTACCGGAATCAGTTTTTAAGGAATTAAAACTTATACCCAAAGATGGAAAAATTAAAATGTCAGACTGTTCATACGGATATCAACTCAACACCAGCTCGGGTATTACCTACGATTTCAATTCTGAAAAATTTACTTTAGATATTAGAGTTCCTATTGATGCATTTGAATTAAGTGTTTTTGCAAAAAGAGAGTCTTATAAACTGAAACCTGAAGTCAGCAGCAAAGGATTTTTTAGCAATTATCAATTATATGCAACCCAAACCAAAACCGATGATAATTTTTCTGGTGTATTAGATGTTACAGGGTTTAATAAATTAGGCTCATTAACAGCTGGCGCTATAGTTAATAAAGACTCTCGAGAAACTAATATAATAAGAACCTCAACTTATTATCAAAAAGATCTTCCTGATAAGATGCAGTCGTTTGTAGTAGGAGATACTGTAAATAGTGATGGAAACTGGAGTCGATCAGCAAATTACTTTGGGGTTAGATGGTCTAGGAATTTCACAACCCAACCTGGCTACATTTATACTCCAAATCCAATCATTTCTGGTTCTGCAGCATTACCCTCGGTTGTAGATGTTTATGTTAACAATCAAAAAACATTTTCTCAAAAGATAAATCCTGGGCCCTTTGATATCACTCATCTTCCGGTACCTGGAAACGGAGCGGGTCAAGTTAACTTAGTAGTCAAAGATATTTTAGGAAATGAACAAATCATAAGTAAAAATTTTTACCAATCGCCAATATTATTAGCCAAAGGTGAAAATGATTTTTCACTAGAGTCTGGTTTTTTAAGAAAAAATTATGGAACAAAAAGCAATGATTACCAAGATGGGTTTGCTGCCGGAACATATGTTCATGGTATTACAAACTCTATTACCGCTCGTGGACGCTTTGAATTGCAGGCTGACAGACAAGCGGCGGGTGGTGATATTGCTTTAACATTAGGTAATTTTGCTCTTATTCAGGCATCGGCGGCTTCATCAAATGATGGTGTAAGAGGAACTGGCAATCAGTATGGAGCAAATATTGAGAATATAGGCCAATTTTTAAAAACCAGCATAGGTGTTAAAAGATTTGATAAAGAATTTTCTCAATTTGCTTCAACCTCAGATGAAACAAAACCAAAAACTAGAACTAACGCATTTGTATCGTTTCCAATTCCATTTATTAATAACAACATTGCTTTAGGTTACATAAGTCAAACTAATTGGGATTCTGATCCGTTTAAGAATGCCTACATAAGTTCAGGTTTTGCATTGCCTTATGGAGCTAACCTTGCGCTTTCTTATAATAAAAGATTAGACACAATGAATAACTGGGGAGCTTCTGTAGTTTTTACTGTACCGCTTGGGGACTACAATACAAGACTTGATCACACGATCGATCCTAGTGGAAAAATAACTGATAGTTACTCTGTATCAACAAATCTTCCTGCAGGACCGGGGGTGGGTTGGAGTGTAATGAATGAAGATCTTAAAAAGAATGTAAAAACTAATGTGACTTTAAATTCAAATACAGCTCAATACACTGGTCAAATTAATGTTCAAGATGGGATAACAACCGGAAAACGTTTAGGAGTTAGTGGTACGGCTGGATTATTAGATGGAGAAGTTTTTACATCAAGACAAGTTAACAGTTCAAGTTTTGCAGTTGTAAAAACAGAAGGTCTGAAAGATATAAAAATTTATAACCAAAATAATATGGTTGCAATTACGAATAAAAACGGAACGGCAGCTTTTCCTATAAGGCCTTATGAAAAAACAAAAATTGAAATTAAAGATAACGAAATACCTCTTGAGGCCACTGCAGAAGTTCTAGAAATGAATCCAGTTGCTTATGCAAGGAGCGGTATATTAGTCAAATTCCCAATTCAAATGTCAAAAAATGCTCTTGTGAAAATTCACTTGCCTAATGATAATCCTGTACCAGCAGGTGCAAATGTCAGAATGGCTTCTAGTAAAGAAAATTATATAGTTGGACGAAATGGTGAAGTTTATCTTACTAATCTAAGTCAAAAAAATCAGTTAACTGTAAGTTGGTTAGAAAATAAATGCGAACTAAATCTTGAAATTGATATGACGCAACAACAAGAACAAATAATTGGCCCTATTAAATGCGTGCTAATAAATTAAATTTAGTAAATTAATTTTACCATCGGCGGGTTTGAGTTACTTGTGTATTCTCCCGCTGTCATATTATTCTTGTTCATTAAAATCACCTCGCCGTACATAGGTTTAACATCCGTTCCATTACCGTTTACATTTTTCACCGTTCCAGTGATTAAATTATTTTCATTCCACAAAGCTGTGTAGTTGGGTGAGGTATATAAGTTGTAATAAAGCAATCCTCCCTTGCCATTGGCTATACTTAGTTTGTTATTGGTTAAAGCTAAACTGTATTTAACATCACCCGTCATATTAGAACAAATAACTGTTATTTCTCCAACCGTTTTTGCAGAAGCATCTGCTCCTAGATTGTCATATTTACCAAAATTTAATCTTCCATCTGCTACACGACAGGAAGAGGCTATTGCATTAGATGCTGAAATTAACCCTAGCATAAACGTGAACATAAATAGTTTTTTAAAGTAATTTAATCTCATAAAGCTTAATTTATTCCTCCTGCATTTGTTGTTTCTAAAGCACCTCGTGCACCAGATAAAGTTATTGTACCAGATCCACTTTTTACAAAGCTAAACGCTCCCACTAGATCACCGTAAAAAGTAGTGCTGCCAGATTGATTTAAATTGAAAATATTAGTTTTGTAACCAAATATACTTATTCCGCTCTGTCCTGATGTAGATGTTAAAGAGCTAAATTGTTGACTAATATTTTGCTCAAGCATTAATAATCTTGAAGCACCTGAAAAAGAAAGTGCTGAAGTTGTAGGAAGAGCGTTTGACACTCCAATAATTATTTCGCCCCCAGCTAAAACTGTTTGTTGGGTATAAGTGCTTACATTATTTAATTTTAAAACTCCAACTCCTGATTTTGTAATCCAACCATTCCCGCCAATAACCCCTGAATAATTACTAAAAGTTCTTTGATTAATTGTTATGCCTGCATCAAGTGATAAGTTAATATTTCCGCTGCCTGATAATGTTCCAAAAATTTGATATGATCCTTCAACGTCCACATTAGCTCCTGAAGCTATATAAAGTGCAATTGAATTTTGAATGGTATTTTGTCCTTGTCCCAAAAGCAATGTGCCCTGACTTATAGTTGTTGTACCTTTATAAATATTGCTTCCTGATAAAGTTAAAGTTCCACTTCCAGTCTTAGTAACTGCTCCAGAAGTATTGTCTTTAATTATTCCAGCAAATGTTGCATTGCTTGCTTGATCGATAGTTAGAGTTGAATTTGGATATAACCAAGCTAAAGCACCTGCATCACCAGATAACGTTCCGACATTTATTGATAAGCCATCTTTTAATAATAATAATCTAGAAGTTCCAGTTAACGATAAAGCAGTGTTAGGAATTCCACCATTAATCATAATGATTAAATCTCCACCTGTAACCGCAGTCGCACCAGTATAAGTGTTAACCGATGATAATTTCAATACCCCGTAACTTGATTTTGTAAATGATCCATCACCGCTAATTACTCCTGCAAAATCTCCAAATGTAAATTGATTTACTGTTAAAGCTCCACTTGTTCCTAAAGTAATATTACCACCCGTTGCGCCACCTCCAGATAATGATCCGATTGTGTCAGTTTTTCCATTAACATTTAAAGCAACTCCAGCTGTATTTGCCATAACAACTTCACTTGTATCTGGCATAACATCATTTGCTCCAAGTGTAATAATACCTGCATTAATTGTTGTTTTGCCTGTGTAAGTATTAGAACCAGCTAATGTTAATGTTGAAGATCCAGCTTTAGTTAAAGCTCCTGTGCCAATAATAGTTCCAGAATAAGTAGCATCTGTTGTCTGTGTAACTGTTAAAACGTTAGATCTATTTACTAAATTTATTTGAGCGCCCGTTACTCCATCAGCAGACAATGTTCCAATTTGTTGAGTAACATCACCAAATATAAGTAATACTTTGCTAGCGCCTGTAAATGTTAATGCAGTATTAGGTAAAGCATTAGTAACTCCTACAATAATTTCTCCCGCTGTAATTGTTGTTCCACCGCTATAAGTGTTAGCTTGATCTAACCATAAAGTTCCATAACTTGATTTTGTAAATGAACCTGCTCCACTAATAACTCCTCCATAAATTCCAAATGTAAATTGATTTACTGTTAAAGCTCCACCTGTTCCTAAAGTAATATTACCACCTGATGCTCCGCCGCCAGATAATGATCCAATAGTATCGGTCTTACCATTAACATCTAAAATAGCTCCAGACGTATTTGCCATAACCACTTCACTTGTATCTGGCATAACATTGTTAGCGCCTATTTTTAAAGTTCCGCCGTTAATTGTTGTTTTACCCGTGTAAGAATTAGAGCCATTCAATGTAACAACAGTTCCGCTTGATCCAGACATAGTAAGTGTCGAACGAGACATATCACCTAAATCTGCATCAATAGTATGTGTTGTTCCAGTTGTTGGATTTAATAAATAAGTACGAGCAGTTATAGCGTTGCCAGATGAACTAACTGTGATTGATCCGCTAGTTAATGTTAATGCATTAAAAACCTCTACTCGATCTTTCAATTGTAAAGTTCCACCATTAACAGTTAAATCTGCGCTGTCGTCAATAACTGTTCCTACATCAGTAACTCCAGCTTGATCTAAAATTAAAGTTCCACCAAGAACTGTTGTTAAACCTGTGTAAGTATTTGTTCCTGTTAAAGTTACATTTCCAGCGTCAGCTTTAGTAACCGCTCCCGCGCCGTTTCCAATAACTCCGCTAACAACTATATCTCCCGCACCGCCAAGTGTAAGAAGTTGTGAGCCATTATTAATATTTCCGCTTAACGTTAAAATAAATGTATCAGAGTTAATTCTTGATTCAGAAGCTAAAGTTATTTCTCCTTGATATGTGTTATTGCCGCTTATATTTCTTAAAGCTCCACCATTACTAATTCCAGTTCCATTCAATGTTAATGCTTCAGCGCCAATTGTAATTGCGCCTGTTAATTCTAATGCAGCACCACTAGCAACTGTTATGCCACCAGCTGTTGTTCCAAAAGCAGATGCATGACTTGCTGTTATTACACCTGCAGAAATTGTTGTGGCACCTGTGTAATTATTAGCGCCTGATATGAATAATCTGCCAGTTCCATCCTTAGTTAATGTGCCAGTGCTTGTATCGATTGGATCTGTAACTGAAGTATCACCTGAGCCACCGAAAGTTATATTGTAAGTTCCAGTAATTCCATTTCCACTTGCAACATTCAAAGTTAATGTTCCAGAGTCAGAATTAATTCTTGAGTCAGAAGCTAAAGTGATGGCGCCAGCATAAGTATTATCGCCTGAAATATTTCTTAAAGCTCCACCTGAGCTAATACCAGTACCATTTAATGTTAACGCCTCAGCACCAATTGAAATTCCACCTGTTAATTGTAATACTGCACCATCAGCAACTGTTACTCCACCAGCAACTGTTCCAAGGGCTGTATTATTTGCAGCTGTAACTACCCCTGCAGAAATTGTTGTAGCACCTGTATATGAGTTAGCACCTGATAAAGTTAATGTGCCTGATCCATCTTTAGTTAATGTACCAGAACCTGTGCTAATAATTGTGCTAACAGTTGTGTTTCCACTTCCACCAATTGTTAAATTAACGTTAGTTCCGGTAATTGCATCTGTTGATTTGTTTAAAGTTAATGTTCCAGAGTCAGAGTTAATTCTTGAAGCTGTAGCTAAAGTAATTAATCCACCATAAGTATTATTTCCTGAAATGTTTCTTAAAGCTCCACCTGAACTAATTCCATCACCATTTAAAGTTAAAGGTTCAGCGTTAATTGAAGTTGTAATTTGTAAAGCAGCTCCACTTGCAACTGTTGTTCCAGAACTTACATTTCCAAGGGCTGCAGCATTAGATGCTGTTACTACACCAGTAGAAATTGTTGTATCACCTGTGTAAGTGTTTACGCCTGATAATATTAAAGTGCCTGAAGAAGTTTTAGTTAAACCATAACTTCCAGAAATAATACCTGATAAAGTTAACTGAGTACCACCAACATCAGCTGTTGAATCGGCTCCAAGAGCTATAGCTCCTGCAAAAGTAGAAGTGCCCGTTGACGTTTTAATAGTTCCACCATTAACCGTTAATCCTTCTGTTGTTGAATAATTTACATTTTGTAAATCTAAAACAGCGCCCGATGCAACTGTTGTTGTTCCAGCAGTTGTTCCAAGTGCATTGTTAACAGTTACCGCAAGAGTACCACCTTCTATTACTGTATTGCCGGTATAAGTGTTCGCTCCTGAAAGTGTTAAAATTGAAGTATCTCCTGGTGCTGAAAGAGTTAAATTACCTGAGCCAGTGATTACACCTGGAACAGTTATATATGAAGCTCCATTTACATGGATAGTTCCATTTCCAGTTAAAGTTACTCCTCGATTAGAACTGAAAATTATATTTCCCCCATTACCATTAAATATAGTTCCGCCATTAAATATTAATTGATTAGCTACAAACGTTCCTGGATTTGCTCCCAATCCAGATTCAGCATAAATAGCTAATTCACCTGCAGAAATTGTTGTTGATCCTGTATAAGTGTTAACTCCTGATAAAGTTAATTGACCAGCTCCAGCTTTTGTTACTGCTAAAGCGCTTCCACCATCACTAATAATTCCTGTAATTGAACTTGAGTCACTATTTGTAACGCTTAATGTTCCTGAAGATTTAATAGCAGCTGCAGTTAATACATCTGTTGTAATTGTAAGTCCTGTAAGAGCTGTTGATCCCCCAACTTCACCTACAAATGTTACATCTCCTGTATTTGATCCACCACTATTAGTAATAGTTAAAGCATAAGCTCCGTTTACTGTTGAACTAAATAAAATAGTTCCGCTTGGAGAAGTTAATGTTGGACTTGCTGTTAATGTAACCGCGCCTGTGTAAGTTTGATTTCCAGTTGTTGAAACATTAGCTCCAATACTTGACGCTCCTGAAACATTTAATGTTGTTCCACTAGAAATAGCAGCTGTCGTTGTTAATAAAGTTGTCGAAACTGCATCTTGGAATGTTGTTGCTCCATTAATTGTTAATTGGGCTATTCTACTTGTTCCACCGATAATACTTGCAAATGTTGGAGTTCCAGAAACAATAATTGTTCCCTCTCCTGCAGCCGCACCATTAATTGTTCCAGTAATTGTTTTAGTAGCTCCTGAGAACGTAGCTGTAGCTGAAGATGTGTTATTATCTAAAGTAATTGCAGTAACTGTTACTGTGTCTGCAAATGTTGCTTGTGAATTTTCAGCACTTGAAGTCGCATCTCCACCAATAATACTAATATTTGTTCCAGAAACTGCTCCGCTAAATAATGCAGAGCCTGCTTTATCGCTACTTCCAACAGTTATTGTGTCTGCTGCAACGCTTCCTGAGAATGTAATAAGTGAAATGTTACTGTTGTTATTACTAATAACTTGAATAGTTGTTGTACCGTTATCTGTAATCGCAGGTGATATTGTTTTAGCTGAAGTTGCGTTAAATAATAATGTACCATAGTTAGCAATTGTTGTTGCAGTTACTGCATCGGA
>Ga0209401_1000987_pt1 | contig 19152 bp, 23 predicted proteins | sample M_140807_MF_Meta_FD_187318 | JGI IMG/M metagenome (GOLD analysis project Ga0209401, IMG submission 187318) | Freshwater microbial communities from Lake Montjoie, Canada to study carbon cycling - M_140807_MF_MetaG (SPAdes) (version 2) | ecosystem: Environmental > Aquatic > Freshwater > Lake...
CATCGATCCGCCGAACGACTTGAAGTGGTGGAGTTCGACCTGGTTGATGTGAACCAACAGGCCCGTGCGCCGGGCGGTCGGAATGTAGCTGAGGTACTGACGTTGCCAAGGGGGCTGCCTACGGTGGTGCCAACCGTGGGGTCACCCCACCAGCGCCGGACGGCTCTCCTCACCGCGCCGCCGTATCTCCCAAGCGCAACCACCCCCACAGTGGGGTCTGTACCCGCAAGTTTCCCCTTCGCCCCGGACGCCATGGATCACCTCAGCGATTCCCCCGCATCCCCCGGCGACGCCAATGTTCCGGTGGGGACCTCCCCCGGCCAGGGCCTTCCCTTCCAGCCCCATGGCAGCGGCGGCTCCGGCGCCACGACCCCCCTGGAGGCCGAGGTGCCGGCCCTCACCCAGCTCCAGCTCGCCTTCCGCGAGCGCTTTGAGGCCCTGCTGCCCACCATCCAGCGGGAATGGCCCGAGGTGGCGCGCCACACCTTGGAGGCCACCCGTGGAAGCTTCGACAATGCCGTGGAGGTGATCAGCCGCCAGACCGGTCTCACCAGCCAAGGGGTGAAGCAGCAACTCCAGGAGCTGCTGCACACCACCGGCGAGCAAGCCCACCAGGTGGCCGATACCCTCCGCCCGCTGGAGGAGCAGCTGGAGCAACTCCTCGACGATCTCAACACCACGCTGCGGCCACGGATCGAGAAGCCGGTGCGGGAGAAACCTCTGATGGCGATCGGCATCGCCGCCGGGGTGGGGCTGCTATTCGGCCTGCTGCTCTCCGGCCGCCGCTCCGCCTGAATTCCCCATGGGTCGCTCCTCCTTCGGCAAGGTCACCGAGCTGATGTCCTCGGTGATGGACCTGCACGTGAAGATCGCGCTGCAGGAGGCCAGCCGGGAGAAGCGCCGTCTGATCGGTGGCGCGGTGTTCCTCGGCATGGGGATCACCCTGGCCACCTTTGCCGGTGTGGCGGCCCAGATCGCCCTGCTGCTGTGGTTGCACCAGAGCCTGGCCTGGAGCTGGCTCAACTGTGCCTTGGCCGTGGCCGGCCTGGATCTGGCCCTTTCAGGGCTGTTCCTGAGGATCGGCGGCGGCCTGCTCAAGGGGCCCTTCCTGCCCGAGACCCGCCTCGGCATCAGCCGAACCACCCGGGCCCTGACCGGCAGGTTCTAGAGCTAAACCCGAAGCCCCAGCTCCACCAGGGCCTCCTCCTCCACCCACACCGACACCGAACCGCCAGGGCAGCGCCATTCGGCCCAGCCATCGGCATTGGTGGTGATCGTTTCGCGGATGTGGCCGGTGAGGTCGCAGTAACTGGTGTGGGGCTTGCCCACCTCCATCCACTTGCGGCCGGCATCGCCATCGCTCAGCAGCACCGCCAGGGTGCGGGGATGGCCGGCGCTGCCCAGCCGCGTCCAGCCGATCGTGTTGAAGTGATCGAAGTAATCGATCTGGCGTCCAAAGGCCCAGTGGGTGCGGGCCAGGAGGAAGCGGTCGATCAGGAAGCGGTGGCTGGGCATATGGATGTCGATGCGGCGGCCGAAGCGCGAGTCGTGGTAGTCGGCGCCGTAGTAATCGGCGTGGAAAATGCAGGGATAGCCCTGGTCGCGCAGCAGAATCACCGCATAGGCGAGCGGTTTGAACCAGGGCTCCACCGCTGATTCCAGCGACTGCAAGGGCTGGGTGTCGTGATTCTCCACCAGGGTCACCGCCAGCAGGGGGAGGGACTGCATCAGGGTGCCGTCGAGCAGGCGGGGCAAGTCGTAGTTGCCGCCGCTGCGGCTGGCCTCGTGGAAATTGAGGTGTAGCGGCGCATCGAACAGGCTCATCTTGCCGCCGCTGTTGGCGGCATACCAGCTGAGGCTGCCGAGGTCGTACGTCCAGTATTCACCCACCACAAAGAGATCGCGCTGAGCGTAATTCTCCATCTCCGTGATCCAGTCGATGAAGAAATCGCTACTGATGTGCTTGATTGCATCCAGGCGGAAGCCATCCACTCCCACCTGATCCAGCATCCAGCGACCCCAGTGCTTGAGTTCCCCCCGAACCTCGGGGTGAGCGATGTTCAGGTCGCAGCCCATCAGGAAGTCGTAGTTGCCTTTTTCCAGGGCCACCTGGCCCTCGAAGCTGGCGCCGTGGCTGCGCCAGATCGCCTGGTAGTGGGGATCAAGGCTGTTGTAATCCACCGCATCAAAGTGATACCAATGCCACTGCATCGTGGAGTGGCGGCCGCCGCGACCCTCGAAGCGGAACTGGGTCCAAGCCCGGATCATCCGCTCCTCCCCCAGCGGCTGGCCACGGTTCTCGGGGGCGAAGGGCGTGGCGAGGTACTCCTCCTCGGCGTCGGCGAAGAGTTTGTGGTTGAACACCACATCGGCATACACCTGCAGGCCGGCCTCGCGGCAGGCCTGCACAGCCTCCAGGTACTCCTGGCGTGTTCCGTATTTGGTGCGCACGCTGCCCTTCTGGTCGAACTCGCCTAGGTCGAAGAGGTCGTAGGTGCCGTAGCCCACATCATCGGGTCCGCCGCCCTTGCTGGCCGGCGGCAGCCACACGGCGGTGATGCCAGCCGCCGCCAGCGCCCGCGCTTCCTGCTTAAGGCGGCGCCAGTGGCCGCCATCCCCCTTCGTATACCAGTGGAACCACTGAATCATTGTGCCGTTGAATTCCGCCGCCGCCGCTGTCTTGCGCTCCACGAGGGTGGTTTCATGGCTGGTAAGCCAGTCCCGAAGGAGATCGACGGCGGCGCTGGCCGTGTCCACCTCGGGATCCGCTTCGGCGGCCAGGATCCGTGCCTTGAGGTCGGAGAAGATTGAGGTTGTCATCGGCCCGGGCGGGGTTGGAGGCAGCGGCATGCCGCAGGCCCATGGTTAGCCATGGTGGGCAGACTTTTGCCGCGTCTTCGGTACTCCTTTGCTGAAGTCCAGCGGCGTCGGCGTCTTTCCGTCCGCGTTCACCGCTGCCTGCCCTGCCCTGCCCGTCGATGGTGCCGCCGCAGTCTTTGTCGGCTGGGGCCGCAGTCTTTATCGGCTGGGACCGCTTCCTTAGGTCTGGGCCGCTGTTGTTCGGCGCCGCTGACCTTATCGGCCGTTTCCAAGGTGACAGCCCCGACTCTGTTGGTGAAGGCCGTCGACCGGCGCGATCAGCTCAGCTAGCTCAGTTCAGCTCAGCGGATCTCGTAGCGGAGCCAGCGGCAGTCGATGCCGCCGTTGCTCACGGCGATGCGCCGGCTGGCCTTGAGGCGCAGGGCGCCGGTGAGGGTGGGGTTGCCGCTCAGCACCCAGAGGGTCCAGCCGCTGCAGCGCTCCCGCACCATCCGGCCGAGGTCGGCGTAAAGGGCTTCGAGATCGTCGCCCTGGCCGAGACGGGCGCCGTAGGGGGGATTGCAAACCAGGATGCCGGGCCCGGGCGGCGGGCTGAAATCACGGAAATCGCCCGACTCAAGCTGGAGGTGTTTCGCCAGGCCGGCGGCGGCGGCATTGGCGCGGGCCTGCTCGACCACCTGCGGATCCCGCTCCAGGCCCTGCACCGGCGCCAGGGGGCTGCCGTTTGCGAGGGCGGTGCACCGCAGGCTGCTGGCTGCCGCCACCTCACGGCTCCAGAGGGCGCTCTCGAAATCGGGCCAGCGCTGGAAGGTGAATGGGCGGGGCCGGGGGGCCGCCGCAGGGCTGGAGGGGCCGTTGCCGCCCCAGGTCCCGCCGGAGAAGTCGGCGCGATCGGCAACCCCGTCGGTGGCAGCGATCGCGTCAGGCCAGCCTTCCGCGCCAGTCGCTGGTTCCAGCCCCGGGGCCAGCCCGAGTGCCATGGCGGCGGCCTCCAGCAGCAGGGTGCCGGAGCCGCAGAGGGGATCCACGAGGGGCACGGATCCATCCCAGCCGGTGAGGGCGATCAGGCCGGCCGCCAGGTTCTCCTTGAGCGGTGCCAGGCCCATGGCGGCCCGGTAGCCGCGGCGGTGAAGGCTCGAACCGCTTCCCTCGAGGCTGAGGATGGCGGTGGGGTTGCCGGAGTGGATGGAGACATCGCCGCCCCCGAAGGGCCGGCCGGGACTCAGGTGCAGGTGGAGGGCGAGATCGGGATCCTCCAGGTTCACCATCGAGCGGCTCCCCCAGCGCTGCCGCTGCAGGTCCACCAGGGCGTTCTTCACCTCCAGGGCGGTGTAGTGGCTGTGGTTGAGCTCCGGCAGGCTGCCGCTGGCCTCCACCTTGAAGCTGGCCTCGGGCGGCAGCCAGCGGTCCCAGTCGGCGGCATCCTGGATTCCCTGGTGAAGATCGCGGCGGCCGCGGCAGGGGAAGCGGGCCAGCTCCCGCAGGAAGCGGAAGGGGATGCGGGCGCGCAGGTGGAGGCGATAGAAGCCGGCCAGGTCGGTGCGGCAAGCCACGGCGCGGCGCAGGGGCCGCACCTCCTCGGCGCCCAGGGCGGCCAGCTCAGCGGCGGCCACCTCCTCAAGGCCGGGGGGCACCACGGCGGTGATGGCGAAGCTGTCGGTTCCCTGGGCGGAGATCGCGGCGGGGTGGAGGCTCATCACCCCACTGTGACGCTTCGAACCGAGGCCCGTTCTCCCCGGCTCCTTGATGGCTGAGCTGCGCTCAGACCGCCAGCACCCCCACCCCAGAGGCCCAGGCAGCCTCGGCCAGCTCGCCATCGCGGGTGGCGATCGGCAGCTGGAGCCGAAGAGCAAGCTCGAGGTAGGCCGCGTCATAACTGGTGAGCTGGAAGCGCAGCGCCAGGCTCAGCAGCGCGGCCGGCTGCGGAGGCGAGGCGTCGATGCGGATCGGCAGGAGGGCCACCTGCTCCACGATCTCGCGGGCTGAGGCCACCGGCAGTGTGCCGCGGCGGCAAGCCGTGCGCAGCACATTGGTGAACTCCAGCTGCAGCAGCCACGGGGCGTGGGCATCGACCTCGGGGAGCAGCCCGGCCACCACGTCGCTGTAGGGGCTGGCCTGGTTGGCGAGAAACCAACCGCAGAGCACGGAGTTGTCGAGCACAAATGGAGTGGCTGGCATGGCCGGGTTCAATCCAACCCCTCCCGGGCGATCACCCGCAGGTTGCCCTCCAGCAGACTGCCGGCCCGCAGCTGCTGCAGCCGCTCCAGCGCCACGGCGACCTGCGCGCGACGCCCATCCCGCCCTTGGCGATCCCCGAAATCAGGCACTAGCCGCGCCACCGGCACCCCCCGACGGGTGATGGCGATCTCCTCCCCCTGCTCCACCCGGGCCACCAGGGCCGAAAGTTGGTTCTTGGCTTCCGCCAGGGGAACCGCCAGCGTGGGTAGGTGCCGGGTGGCGGCGGCGGGAAAGTCCGGCATGGCAACAAGCTAGCTTGATTTTCATCGAATCTAGCTTGAATCAGGGAGGTCTTGCCTGCGGGCGTAAAGGGGCGGGGGAGCGTCCGGAGTGCTCGCCGCTGGGGCCAGCTCTCTGCCGCCCTCGCTCACGACAGCGCCGATCGGTTCATCGCCGCCACCGCCCTGGAGCATGGCCTCACCGTGGTGACCCGGAACCTGCGCCCCTTCACCCCCACCGGTGTGGCCACCCTGGATCTCTGGCAGGGCGAAGGCTGAGACAGCTTGGCTGTCATCAGGCCGCTCTTGCCCGAGCGCCGCTCGGATTTAAGGATCGGCCGGCCGGGTTGGCTTACGCCGCCGGGGCCAGGACCAGGGTCTGCGTCGGCCGCCCAGCTGTTTGGGCTGGGCCTGGCGGGGGGGCATGTCCTTCGCCTGGGACCGGGCCCTCTTCAGGGCTTCATAGGCCCGCTGCTTGCGCAACCAGAGGGCCGGCTCACCGCCGTGGTCGGGATGCCAGCGCAGGCTGCTGCGCCGCCAGTGCTGGCGCACCACGCTCCAGGCACTGCCTTCGGCCAGCTCCAGTTCAGCCCAGCAGCTCCGCTGAAAGGCCCGAAGCTCCTCCGGAAGCAGCCAGCACACCTGGCCCTCAAGATCCACGATCCGGCGCCTCTGGCGGGTGAGCTGCCGGGCCCGCTCTTGGCGATGCCACTCCAGGAGCTCATGGTGGCGCAGGATTCGCTCCTGCTGCACATCCAGTCGACTGCGCTCCAGCAGCGGATCGATCAGGCGCAGCACCAGCCACCAGCCGCCCAGGATCAGCAGCCACAGCGCCACCAAAAGCGCGGCGGTGCCCAGCAGGGCCGAGATCAGCACCGTCACGGCCGTCCCCTCACCCTGCCCAGGTCCGCACCGCCGTCGTGAGGTTCGGTCATGCCCACCGGCCCTGGCTGCTCCGCCCCCAGGATGGCAGTGCCATACTGGCAAGGTCGGTCTTCGGGCCGACTAGGTGGCTCACACCAATGTTTCGGACAGCGGTTCGATTCCGCTCAGCTCCATCGCTCCTCCCGCACCGGTCGTACCGGTTCCGGGGATGATCTTCTGGCCTATCTCGGTCGCTCCCTGACCAGAGATGGCCCGAATTGTTAGAGCACAGCGGGGCTGCAATGGTTTCGACGGGGCATAAGGAGGGTGACTGAAGCCTGCTCGGTGAGAGCAAAACCGTAACAGCGAACAACATCGTTCGTTTCTCCCGTCAAGCCGCCCCTGTGGCTGCCTGACACTCTTAACGGAGACGGGGTGAGATCAGCCTTGTCACCCAAATGATCCATGGGGCCTGGAAGGGCCCCTTTCAGTTGGCAAGGGCTATTGAGGCAAGGGCCGCCCTTGTGATCCCAGACCTGAGCGCCTGGGTCGCTGGCCTGAGCGTTCCGGTGGCATCGATCGGTTGCCCTTGGATGGGGCAACCTGGAGAGCAACCGAACTGCCTGCCTGATGCCGTTCCCCTTCCTCAGCAGACGACTGTTGGTGGCCCTGGCGGCCTTGGTGCTGCTTCTCGGCGCCGCCCTGCCTGCCCGGGCGGACTTCAGCCTGCCAGCGCTGCCCTACACCACCAATGCCCTGGAGCCGGCCATCGATGCCGCCACGATGACGATCCACCACGACCGTCACCACGCCACCTATGTGGCCAACCTCAACGCCCAGATCGGGGCCAACCCGAGCCTGGCCGGCCTGAGCCTGGAGACCCTGCAGGGCCGCATCTCCCGCTTCCCGGAGGCGGTGCGCAACAACGGCGGCGGCCACTGGAACCACAGCCAGTTCTGGGCGGTGATGGCACCGGTGGGGCAGGGCGGTGCCGCTTCGCCGGAGCTGCTGGCGGCGATCACCAGCAGCTTCGGCTCCGTCGAGGCGATGCAGCAGACGTTCAACAAAGCGGCGGCAACCCGCTTCGGCTCGGGCTGGGCCTGGCTGATCCGCCGGCCCGACGGCAGCCTGGCGATCACCAGCACCGCCAACCAGGACAACCCGCTGATGGACCTTCCCGGCCTTGAACGGGGCACGCCGCTGCTCGGCCTGGACGTATGGGAGCACGCCTACTACCTCAATTATCAGAACCGCCGGCCCGACTACATCCAGGCTTGGTGGCCGCTGCTGAACTGGAATGAGGTGAACCGCCGCTTCCAGGCTGCGGGCGCGCCATCCTGATCCCCCTCTCCTCCACGCCCCCCCCATGACCGGCAATCTGCAGGCGATCGGCTTTCTGTTCACCTGGGTGCTGGGTTGGGGGATTGGCGGCTCCCTGATCGACGCGGGCCTGATCAATGCCGGCGTGTATTCCCTGGAGGGCGGCCAGCTGGGCACCGCCACCACCTTCGTCCTCTGGAGCCTGCTCTGGGGCTTCGGCGGGGTATGGCTCTACCGGCGCTGGACCCTGCCCCAGTCCCCTGACAACTGAATCCCCCCGGCCATGACCAGCGTCCACCCCGAAACCGCTGCCGCACCCGCCAGCTCCGCGGAACCGTCCCCCTTGGCCAGCCACCCCGGCCTGGTGCTGCGGCCGGCTGCCGAACGCTTCCACAGCAGCCACGGCTGGCTGGAGGGCTGGCACAGCTTCAGCTTCGCCGGCCACGATCACCCCGCCTGGCGGGGCTTTGGTCCACTGCTGGTGATCAACGACGACCGGATAGCGGCCGGCAGGGGCTTTGGCCTGCATCCCCACCGCGACATGGAGATCATCACCGTGATGGTGGAGGGGGTGCTGCATCACCGCGATTCGATGGGCCACAGCGAAGCGCTCCGGGCCGGCGAGGTGCAGCGGATGAGCGCCGGCAGCGGCATCGTGCACAGCGAGATGAACGAGGGGGCTCAGAGCTGCCGGTTGCTGCAGATCTGGATCGCCCCCAGCCAGCGGGGGCTTCCTCCCAGCTACGACCAGAAGCCCTTTGCCCTCGGCACCGGCTGGACCCCGCTGATCGATCCCGAGCAGCGTGACGGGGCCATGGCGATCGATCGGCCGGTGCGGATCTGGCGGGCCCGGCCCCGGGCCGGAGAGCAGCTCGCGCTGCCTGGTGTGGCGGCGGCCCACACCTGGATTCAGCTCATCGAGGGCGATCTGGAGATCAGCCTGGAGCCGGCCGCCGCCGGCCCGCTACGCGCACACCTGCAAGGCGGCGATGGGCTCGGCATCGAGCCCGGCATGCCAGGGGGGATCACGGCGGGCTCCGGCGGAGCCGATCTGCTGGTGTTTGAACTGCGCTGAAGGGGTGCAGCAGGCCGGACCCATGGCCCTCCGAGCAGCCGCAGCCTCTGTTTAATCTGTTGAAACACGATCACTTCCATGTCCCTGCAGATCGCCGTGGCGATGATCGAGCAGCAGGGGCGTTGGCTGCTCCAGCTGCGCGACGACATTGAGGGAATCGTGCATCCGGGCACCTGGGGCCTGTTCGGCGGCCACCTAGATCCGGGGGAAATGCCCGAGCAGGCCCTGCGGCGGGAGCTGGAGGAGGAGATCAGCTGGGTGGCCGGCGAGGTGCGCTGGTGGTTCAACCACCAGGATCCCCACCGCATCCTGCATGTGTTCCATGTGCCCCTCCCGGTTTCTCTGGAGGTGCTGGAGCTGCGGGAGGGTCAGGATATGGTGCTCGCGGAGCTCGACGAGCTGCGCAGTGGTGCCATCTGGAGTCCGAAACGGCGCCAGAGCCGGACCCTTGCCCCCTCACTGCGACTGGCCCTGGAACGGCTGGAAACCCAGGGCCTTCCCGATCCCTCCGCCAACCAACACGCCTGAACGGGGAGGGAACCGAGCCCAGGAGCCAACGCAGTACGCGGCGAAATGGCCTGGATCAGGAGCCGTCGAGGAACAAAACCGCGTCCCTTTACCAGAATCAGCAGAGCATGCAGTAGGGTCTGCAAGATACCTTCACAATCAGGACCGTCTGAGGATGTTCACGCTCACCAAGGCCTCCCAGATCTTCCCCGAAACCCTGGCTGCCGATGCCGTTCCAGCCATCACGGCCCGCTTTCGTCTGCTGAGCGCCGAAGACCAGCTGGCCCTGATCTGGTACGCCTACCTGGAGATGGGTTCCACGATCACGATCGCTGCGCCGGGCGCCGCCCGCATGCAGTTCGCGGAAGCGGTGCTGAACCAGATCAAGGCCATGGATTTCGCCGGCCAGAGCCAGGCGATGTGCGATCTGGCCAACAGCAGCGACACCCCGATCGGCCGCACGTATTCCACGTGGTCGGTGAACATCAAGCTCGGCTTCTGGTATCAGCTGGGCCAGTGGATGGCCGCCGGCCTGGTGGCACCCATCCCCGAGGGCTATCAGCTCTCCGCCAATGCCGCCTCCGTGCTCGCCTCGGTCAAGGGCGTGGAGCAGGGTCAACAAATCACCCTGCTGCGCAACTTTGTGGTGGACATGGGCTATGACCCCGCCAAAGGCGAGGGCCAACGGGTGATGGAACCGGTGGCGGCCCCCACCCCCGAGCAGAGCCGCAAGAAGGTGTTCATCGAGGGCGTGATCAATCCCACGATCAACGCCTATATGGATCTTCTCAACGCCAACGACTTCGATGCCCTGATCCAGCTGTTCCTGCCCGACGGCGCCCTGCAGCCCCCCTTCCAGAAGCCGATTGTTGGCACTGATGCCATCCAGCGCTTCTTCCGCGAGGACTGCCAGAACCTCAGGCTTCTGCCTGAGCGTGGCTATTCCGAGCCGGCCGAGGGCGGCTTTAATCAGATCAAAGTCACCGGCAAGGTGCAGACCCCCTGGTTCGGCGCGGGCGTGGGCATGAATGTGGCCTGGCGCTTCCTGCTCAATCCCGAAGGCAAGATCTACTTCGTGGCGATCGATCTGCTGGCCTCGCCGGCCGAACTGCTCAAGTTCGCCCGTTGAATCACGGCAGCGCCAGGGGCGAGGGCTACTGGTCCTTCGCCATCCTTTCGGCCTGGCTGGTCAGTGGGGTGGCTTTGCTTTGGGTCGACCTCGATCGGCTTGGCGGGGCCCTCTCCCTTGCTGTGGGCTTGGCCGGGGGGCCTTGGATCGAAGCCCTGCTGGTGCTCCTGGCGGTGCTGCTGCGCAGCTTTTTGCACACCGGTCTCTTCATCGTGGCCCACGACGCCATGCATGGGGTGCTGTGGCCCGCCTGCCCGGAAGCCAATGCCCGCTGGGGCCGGCTCGCCCTCACCCTGTACGCCGGCCTGCCCTACGCCAGCTGCCACAGCAAGCATGAGCTCCACCATCGCTACTCCGGCGGCCCCGAGGATCCCGATTTCCACGGCTCGGAGGGGCCGGCGGTACGGGAGGCACTGCAGTGGTTCACCCAATTCCTGGCCGGTTACCTGAGCTGGGGCCAGATGGCCCGACTTCTGGGGGGGTGGTTGGCCCTCGGGATGCTGAGCCTGGCGCTCACACCCACCGCCCTCCTGAACGTGCTGCTCTTCTTCAGCCTTCCCCTGCTGCTGAGCTCGCTGCAGCTGTTTGTGTTCGGCACCTACCTTCCCCATCGCGCCCTTGAGCCGCAAGCTGAGGCCCACCGGCCCCGCAGCCTGAACCTGCCGGTCTGGCTGTCACTGCTCACCTGTTATCACTTCGGATATCACTGGGAACACCATCAGTACCCCTGGCTGGCGTGGCATCAACTCCCCGACTCGCGTTGCCTCGCCAAGGGCGATAGGGTTACCTCTCGGGGCGATTCAGCATTGGTGAACGGAGCATGACTACGGTTGAAACTGCGGTGGTCTCTGTCGAAACGACCCAGGGGCCATGGCCGGAATGGAGTGAACTCGAGCAGCGAGTCGCCCGCAAAGCCTTTGACACGTCCTACGGCCGAGCCCTCACCAGCCTGATCAGCGAGGTTCAGCTCCAGGCGGCTGTGCTTGATTCCGCCGAAGCCCTTTGGCAGCTTCACGACTATCTGAGCATCCAGCGCCACCGCATCGAAGGCCGTTTTGATTTCCGGCCCCAGGCGATCCTTTTCCTGTTCGCCAGCCTGGTGCAGGACAAGCTGCTCGATCTTTCTGAGCTCGAGGGGCTTGCGGATGGCAAATTGGCCAAGATACGGGCCATGGCCCAGTTTTAAGGCCCTTCCCGCCCCGCTCGGGAAGCCTCTCGAAACCTTTTTTGATCTCGGTTGGTCGAACAGCCAACCCCGACGAGTGGTCATGCTGACGCGTCCACGGGATCGTCCCGCTTAGGTTTACAGCACCAAAGCAGCACCCGTTGAGCATCATGCCCCCCCAGCCTTTGCTTCCTTGAGCCTTTCTCTCCCCCGGGAAGAGACCCCTTCCCCCACCCTGCCGGGCCAGGTCGCCAGCGATGCACCTGCTCTCGGGCGCCTTGATTTCGACCTGCGCCCCTTCATGGCCAGTTCGAATCGCCTGGCCAGCTGGCAGATCGTCAACACCCTGCTGCCCTACGGGCTGCTCTGGTGGCTGGCCCTGGAGCTGCTGCAGCGATCCCCCTGGTTGCTGCCACCGGTGATCGCCCTGCAGGTGCTGTTCCTGGCCCGCTGCTTCTCCCTGATGCACGACTGCGGCCACCATTCTCTGTTCAGCAATCGCCGGGCCAACCGTTGGTGCGGCTTCCTGCTCGGCGTGGTGAGTGGCATCCCCCAGCTCCCCTGGTCACGGGGCCATGAATACCACCATCGCCACAACGGTGACTGGGAGAAGTACCAGGGACCCTCCGCCCTGGTGAGCACGGATGCCTATGCCCGTCTCAGCCCCAATCAACAGCGCCAATACGCCTGGCTGCGCCATCCCCTGATGCTCTTTCCGGGAGGCTTCTTCTACCTGGTGATCAAACCGCGACTGGCGCTGCTGCTTGGCCTGGCGGCCTTGCTTCCCCACACCATTCGCAGCCTGCAAGAGGCGCCCAATCGATCCTTCCAGGAGATCCTCGCTTCCCACCGCAGCCGTCACTGGTACAGCCCCGAGGAGTTTCACGACCTGCTGCTCAACAACCTGGCCGTGCTTGCTGTGTGGACGGTGATGGGCGCCACAATGGGCGCCGCCGCCTTCTGGACTCTCTATGCACCGGTGATGACCTGCGGTGCCGCCATTTTCATCTGCATCTTCTTCGTGCAGCACAATTTCCCCGGCTCCTACGCCCACACCACCGAAGGCTGGAATGCCATGGCCGGCGCCCTGGAGGGCACTAGCGATCTCGAGATGCCAGCCCTGCTGAATTGGTTCTCTGCAGACATCGGCTGCCACGCGATTCACCACCTGTGCGCCGCGATCCCGAACTATCACCTACGGGCCTGCTATCAGCTGAATAGAGATCGACTTCAGGGTGTAAAAAGACTGCGACTCTCTGATATTCCTGGCTGCTTCAACTATATTCTTTGGGATCCTCGCCTCGGCCGGCTCACCACAATTGCCAGCCAACGCAGCAACCTGAACCTAAGCGGGGCAACCGGGGCCTAGGATGGAGATTCTCGGGGCAGACCCCTGACTGAACCCACCACGCCTCCGCTCACGATAGGTCAGTTGGAAGCGCAATACCCTATGTATTGCAAGGCCATGAGGTTGTTGCTGCGCGAGGGCTGCAGCCAGAAGCAGATTGAGCGCACGGTCTGCTGGGATCGACTTGCGATTCTCCACCACAGTCTGCCGAAGAATTACAAATCTCCCGAATACCTGTTCTGGCTTTTCCGCCGCGAACACCAGCAGCAACAGCTCCGCGCCACCTCCTGATCTGCCGGGTTGGCCCGAGCCCCTCGTCCCTTCAGGGGGCTTCCCCTTAGCCGTAGAGCTAGGGCAAAGTGAAATTGTCACGAAAAAACCCTGCCGAGGCAGGGTTGATGAAAGAACTCCCTGAATGGGAGCTCCGAGCCGCCCCTTAAGGGCGACAGATGCTCAGTAGCGGTTGCGGTTGCCGTAGCCACCGCCGTTGTAGCCGCCGCCACCACCAAAGCTGCCGTTGCCATAGCCGCCACGGCCACCGCCGCCGCCGCCACCACCACCGCCACCGGTGCGGGGTTCGGCCTTGTTCACGCGGATGGCGCGGCCCATCCACTCAACGTTCTGAAGCTCATCGATGGCCTTGGATTCCTCGGCCTCGCTGGCCATCTCCACAAAGGCGAAACCACGCTTGCGGCCGGTGTCGCGATCCAGGGGGAGGCTGCACTTGCTGACCTTGCCGTATTCGGCAAACAGTTGTTGGACGTCCTCCGCTTCGGCGTCGAAGGAAAGGTTGCCCACGTAAATCGTCATGAACCTGAAAGAGAAACTATGAACCTGATCCGCCGAAAGCCCTGAAGAAAGACGATTGCTCGCGTGCTGAGAACCTGTGTTGGAGAGAACCCGTTGGAGAGAAACCCTTGCTGAAGAGAAATCTTTGAACCACCTTTATCCTACAGACCAGCCGGCGGCTTCAACTTCCGCTACCGCAGCAGATCTGCTGCGGCCTTGCTTGGCCCATCCGGAGCTCCGCGCACGATCCGGATCCGAACACCAAAGGTGGCCCCAGGGGCCGGGATGACCAGCCTGGTGTCATGGCAGTGCCCGGCACCTTGCCGATTCAGGCGTTGCCCCTCCAACCCCTCCACTCCCAAGCCACAGCCATGGCCGACACCTACACCATCAGCCTTGAGGGCGGCACGAGCTTTACTTGTGCCTCTGACACCTACATCCTCGATGCCGCCGAAGAGCAGGGTATCGATCTTCCCTACTCCTGCCGGGCCGGAGCCTGCAGCACCTGCGCTGGCAAGCTGGTGAGCGGCTCGGTCGACCAATCCGACCAGAGCTTCCTAGATGACGACCAGATCGCCGCTGGGTTTGCCCTGCTCTGCGTGAGCTACCCCACGGGCGACTGCACCATCAAGCCCAACGCGGAGGACGACCTCTAAAGCGCCTCGGTTTGCTGGCTTTTGCTTCAAAAAGCCTGCATCCCGCACGGAATCCTGGCCTTCACTCCAACGGCCCGCCAAAATGCCGGAACGTTGGAGTGTTTCATGGTGGATGTGCATCCCTGGAGCGTGACCCTGGCTGGCAGCGGGCTGCGTCGTCCTCGCTGGCTCGACGAAGACGGCCATTTCAGTGCCGACCCATCCCGGGCCCTGCGACTGGCGAGCCCCGAGGTTGCTGCCCAGAGGATTCAGGCTTTCCTGGCGCTGCATGGCGGCAAGGGCGATCGGATCGAGCGGTTCCGGCTGGTGCCGGCGCCGATGCGTCACCGGGCTGCAGCTGAGCCCCACTTCAGGGAGTGCCTCATGCCGGATCAGGCTGCCTGAGGCCCTTCTCACCCCCCACCGTCCCCACCCCATGGCCCGCTTGAGCAGCACCCGTCGCCGCCCGCCGCAGCTCGGTCGTGCTGCGGCGGGGGTGGTGGCATTGACCGTGCTGCTGGTCGGTTGCAAGCAGGGTCCGAGTCCAGAAGCCCAGCGGATCGACCAGCTCAACATGAAGATCCAGCAACTGGAGCAGCGGCTCAACCAGCAGGCCAGCGAGCGGCACGATGGATCCGACCGTCAGGGGAAACCTCCCGCCGGAAGAATCAAGTCGCTCACGTTGCGCACCGGCACCGAGGACGACCGGCTGCGGATCTATTGGGCCGATGGCAGCACCACCGATCTGCCCTGCACCAAGGAGCAGGCCACCTTCGTGTGCGGTTGATCAGGCTGCCCGCAGCCGGGAGGCCAAGGTCTGGAGGGCCTCGGACCAACGTTGCTCCACAGGCCAGCGCTCCCGGCTGGTGAGGCTCAGGGCGATGCCCTTCTCGCCATAGGCCGCCTCGTTGATGAACACCGGCCAGACCAGCTGGTTCTCCAGACCGGCCGGAGGGTGATACGCGATGGTGTCGCCATCGCTGGCCTGGAAGAGGGGATCTCCGGCCTGAATGGGCTGCCAGTCACGGTGCTGGCGGTGGGGATGGATCAGGGCGGCTGGGCTGCCGTCGTCGTGGCGGGGCAAATCCAGACTCCGGAGATGGCGATGCACCACCAGGTGGGAGGGCTGAGGAAGGCTTCCCCGGCGGGCCTCAGCCAGCAGCACCAGGGTGGCCTCCAGGGCAAGGGCGCTCTGGTGCACCACGGCGGCGGTGAGCACCCCCTGGGGCACCGGTCCCACCTCGATCACCAGGCCGCAGGGCCAGGCCTCAGCGAGATAGCCGGTCTGGTGGGGATCACCCTCATGCAGATAGATCGGCAGACCCAGCTGACGCTGCAGCCCCGCGGCCAGGGCCAGATCGGCGGGGCGACGGCCGTAGACCACCAGGGAATTGCCCATGGCGGCGGTGGTGCTATGGAGATCGATCGCCACCAGGCAGGGATCGGCGCCCTCCGCACCATGGGCGGCCAGCAGGCTGCGGGCCCGCAACACCTCCCCTTCCTGCCTGGCTGGATCGGCCAGCAGGGCCGTCTGGAAACTGCGGTTGAGGTCGCGGTCGCCATAGCGCCGCGACTGGGCCAAGGCTTCCGGGTTGCCGATCAGGGGGCAGAGGGCCAGACCGGCGGAGTGGAGCCGGCCGGGCCAGCGAGCCCAGGCCTCGAGCAGCCAGGGGGCATTGCGCTCATTCCCGTGGGTGCCGGCCACCACCAGCACCTTTCCGGTTGCGCCGGCCTGAGGCTGCTCGGCAGCCGATCCGTGCAGGCCTGACTCCATCGGCCCCACCCCCAATGCGACTGTCATCGCCCGTCACGCCACCCATCAGGCCCCAGCCTGACGCAGAGTCAGGCGAACGCACTCCCTCCAGCGATGCCACCCCCCGCCGCCCTGGTGCGCACCGCCCGCTGCCTGTGGAAGGGGCAGTGGCTCACCCTGATGGGTGGCCTCGGACCGGCCGATGCCCAGGGCCGCTACCGCCGGCCCGCACCGGCCTTCGGAGAGCGACCTTCCCTCCCCGCCGACGCCGGGGTGGCCTCAGGCCACGTGCTGATCGTGGGGCGCAGCTGCCCCTGGGCCCACCGGGCCTGGCTCACCTGGAGCCTGCGCCGCCTAAGCGGCAGCATTGATCTGGTGGTGGTGGACCCAGACCCGGCCGCCGGCCGCTGGCGCTTCGCCACCCCCTTCGCCGGCTGCACCACCCTGGTGGAGCTCTACCGGGCCAGCGGCAGCGAGCGGGGCGCGCCGGCCAGCGTGCCAGCCCTTTATTCCCATCGTCAGAGCAGGATTTTGGTGAATGAGAGCGCCCGGTTGATCGAGCTGCTCAACGGTTGGCCCGGCGATGGGCCCGATCTCTGGCCTGCGGCGCAGCGAGAGGCGATCGAGCGCTGGCGGGAACGGCTGCAAAGCAGCGTGAACGACGGGGTCTACCGCTGCGGCTTCGCGCGGAACCAGTGCGCCTACGACGAAGCCGAGGCGGAGCTGTTCAACACCCTGGAGGCGCTGGAGGAGACATTGCGAGCGGGTGCCGCGGCTGGGGAGAGCTGGCTGTGCGGCGCCGAACCCAGCCTGGCCGATGTGGTGCTCTTTCCCACCCTGATCCGCCTGGAGCTGGTGTATGCGCCCCTGTTTGGCTGCAGCCGCCGACCCCTCTGGCAGTTTCCAGCCCTGGCCCAATGGCGGGCCCGCTTCTTCGCCCTTCCGGGTGTGGCGGCCACCTGCTTTCCGGAGGCCTGGCGCCGCGACTATTTCGGCAGTCTGTTTCCGCTGAACCCCTCCGGCATCATCCCGGCCGGCCCCGACCTGGCCAGCCTGGTGGCGGGGCCCGGGTGATCGCTGCTCCCAGGGGTCTGCCCGCTTGAGACCCTCAGGGCCAGGAATCCCCGCAGCTGCCCGCCCGCCGGAGCCCTTCGGCTGCCGGCAGGACCCTCACCCCACCAACAGCCCAGCCTTCAGCCAGCATGGGGACAGAAGCGCCGAACCCGTGGCCAGCAGCAGTCTCCCGAGCCCGGCCGATCCCGTCTTTGACGGTGTGTTCGGGCCCTACACGATCACCGACCAGGACCGCCGTGAGGTGCTGGGCTATCGCCTTGCCCTCACCGCCGTGGCCTTGGGCCAGCTGGGGCTGCTGCTCAGCTGGCGCCAGGGGGGTGATGCGTTGCTCTGGCCCTGGCTGCTGCTGATGGCCGCCGGCCTGGGGCTGGCCCTGCGCTGGATCCACATCTACCTTCGCCCCCTGCATCGGACCCTGCAGCTCTTCTGGCTGGCGGGCTGCCTCGGGGGGCTTGTGCTGGCCCAGCGGGTGGGGGCCGCCGCCATCGGCGAGGCCCTGCGGGAGCAACCGCTCTGGATCCTGGCGGTGGGCCCCTTCTTCGCGGCCCTCACCGGCGTGGGCTTCAAGGAATTCTTCTGCTTCCGCCGGCCCGAGGCGATCGGCGTGACCCTGCTGCTGCCCGTGGCCCTGTTGGGCCGGCTCAGCGGCCTGCTGCCGGTGGCCACCACCTCCGCCCTGCTCACGGTGGAGAGCGTGCTGCTGCTGGTGCTCTGCCTGCGCAAGTTTCCGATGCCCGCGGCGGCCGATGTGGGCGATAAGAGCGTGTTCCTCCATCTGGAGGCCCAGCGCCGCCCCGCCGCCGCCCCCATCCCCATCCCGACGGGCGGCAGCAGCGATCGGGCAGCGGTACCCACGGAGGCGGCGTGAGCCTGATCTCCCTGGTGGGGGCCGGCAAGGACTACGGCATCCGCACCCTGTTCTCCGACCTTGAATTGCACGTGGGCCCCCGGGAGCGGCTGGGGCTGATCGGACCAAACGGGGCGGGCAAGAGCACCCTGCTGCGGGTTCTCGCCGGCCGCGAACCCCTCGACCGGGGCGAGCGGCGCTGCTCGGGGCGCCTCAAGGTGGTGTTGCTCGATCAGGAACCCGACCTGGACCCGGCCCGCACGGTGCTGGAGGAGGTGTTCGCCGCTGGCGGCGAGCGTCTGGCCCTGCTGCAGGAGCACGAGGAACTCAGCCTGGCCGTGGCCGCCGATCCCACCAGCGACACCCTGCTGGCCCGGCTCGGCGCCTGCAATGCGCGGATGGACAGCTGCAACGCCTGGGACCTAGACCGAGACTGCCGCGAGGTGCTGGAGCGCCTCGGCATCGGCGGTGGTTCGGAGCTGCTGGGCCGGCGGGTGGGGGAGCTCTCGGGGGGCAACCGTCGTCGCGTGGCGCTGGCGGCGGCCCTGGTGGCCCTGCCGGAGGTGCTGCTGCTCGATGAGCCCACCAACCACCTCGATGCCGAGGGGGTGGAGTGGCTGCAGGGCTGGCTGGATCGCTTCGCCGGTGCCCTGGTGCTGGTCACCCATGACCGCTATCTGCTCGACCGGGTGACGCGGCGCATTGTGGCGGTGGAACGGGGCGAAGCCCGCCCCTACGAGGGCAACTACGCCACCTACCTGGAGCGTCGGGCCGAGGAGGAGGCCTCCGAGCAGGCGAGCGCTGCCAAGTTCCGCGGCACCCTGCGGCGCGAGCTGGCCTGGTTGCGGCAGGGCCCCAAGGCCCGCAGCACCAAGCAGAAGGCCCGCCTGCAGCGGATCGAGGCGATGCGCGAGGCCCCCAGCCGCCAGGCGAAGGGCCAGGTGAGCCTGGCCTCCACGGCCCGCCGCATCGGCAAGCAGGCGATCACCGCCGAAGGGTTGTGCGTAGGGGTGCCGGCCAGCCCTCCGGGCGGGGATGCCTCAAGACCAAGGACCAGCCGCCCCGAGGGACCAGCCGAACCGCCAGAGGAGGCTCCACACCCCGGGCCTGACAATCCAGGCCTGCGCCTGCTGCTGCGCGATTTCAGCTACGACTTCAGCCCGGAGGACCGGGTGGGGATCATCGGCCCTAACGGCGTGGGCAAATCCAGCCTGCTGGAGGTGATCGCCGGCCGCCGTGAACCGAGCGCCGGCACGCTGGAGCTCGGCTCCACCGTGAAGCTGGCCTATTTCGATCAGCACAGCGAGGTGCTCCTGGCCGACCGGGCCGAGCGCAAGGTGATCGAGGTGGTGCAGGAGGCCGCCAGCCGG
>Ga0209401_1000988_pt1 | contig 19135 bp, 41 predicted proteins | sample M_140807_MF_Meta_FD_187318 | JGI IMG/M metagenome (GOLD analysis project Ga0209401, IMG submission 187318) | Freshwater microbial communities from Lake Montjoie, Canada to study carbon cycling - M_140807_MF_MetaG (SPAdes) (version 2) | ecosystem: Environmental > Aquatic > Freshwater > Lake...
CGCGCTGCAGACCGTGGAGGCCTCAGAGTTCGGCGCTTTCTATGTAGACGCCGAGGGGAACGCAGTCTATCTCGATCGCCACACGATCAGCCAGAAAGCTGACGCCACAGCCACAATCTACAGCGACACGGGCGTCGGCATCGCTTTTCAGAGCATCGATTTTGCTTTTGATGACACGCTTTTGGTCAACGACGTCACGGTTCAAAGAGCAGGCGGCGTCGCACAAAACGTCTCAGACGCGACCTCGGTGAGTACCTACTTCCAGCATTCGGGTATTCGCAAGGATATCCTGATCGAAACAGACAACGAGGCGCTGAATATGGCCAGGAGCATCTTGCTGGCTCGCAAAGAGACAACGCTACGCATCGACTCGATGGGCTTGAACTTGATGGACGCGACTGCAACCACTCGCATCGTTGCAGCCCTGAACGCAGAGCTGTTCGATCTGGTCAACGTCACCAAAGCGATGCCAGGCGCAACCACCGTCACGCGCGAGCTATTCGTGCAGGGCGTGCAGTACGACATCACGCGCACCACTTTCGGCGCGACGCTGCTGACAGCAGAGCCGATCATTCAGGCTTTTATTCTGAACTCTCTGACCCAGGGCGTTCTAGACACCGACGTGCTTACCTACTAACAAGGAGACGAAATGGCAAAGCAGACCTTCACGACTGGGCAGGTGCTCAGCGCTGCGCAGATGACATCGCTGCAACAGACCGCGATGCTCGGTGGTGACACAACGGCCAAGACCGCAAGCTACGTGCTGCTGGCTGCTGACGCTGGCACAACGGTCGCGATGTCGAGTGCTGGCTCTACCACGATCACGGTGAACACCTCTCTATTCGCGGCAGGCGACATCGTTACGATTCAGAATCGCGGTGCAGGAGTCTGCACGGTGACAGCTGGAACCGCAACCGTGAACACGTCAGGCTCACTCATTCTCGCGCAATACCAGGGTGGAGTTCTCTACTTCACAAGTACCAGCGCCGCGATCTTCTTTCAGTTCGCAACACCAGAGTCTGGCGACATCACTCAAGTAACGGCAGGCACTGGCCTTTCGGGTGGCGGCACCTCGGGCGCCGTATCACTCGCGATCGACACAGCAGTCACTGCAGATTTGACGACAGCTCAGACGCTGGCCAACAAGACTCTAACCAGCCCGATCATCTCCTCGATCAGCAATACTGGCACTCTTACCCTTCCGACTTCAACCGACACGATCGTCGGGCGCGCGACCACGGACACGCTGACCAACAAGACGCTGACCGCACCCACGCTAACAACACCAGCATTAGGAACCCCAGCGTCTGGCGTGCTAACGAACACGACTGGCTTGCCTCTCACGACTGGCGTGACGGGAACTCTCGGAGCAACCAACGGTGGCACTGCACAATCAACCTATGCAACTGGTGACATTATTTATGCCACTGCTGCAAATACTCTTGGAAAAAGAACTATAGGTTCAACTGCTCAGGTGCTCACTGTCTCGGGTGGAGTTCCAACCTGGGCAACTCCTGCCGCTGCTACATCAGGATTGAACCTGATTAGCACTACGACGATCAGTGCCACCGCCACAACAAACGTTGATGGAGTTTTTACTAGTGCGTACAGGAACTACAGGGTGATCTTCTCTGGTTATTCTTCCACTAGCGACTATATGAACTTCAGGCTCCGAACCAGTGGGACGAGCAATACCACCGCCAACCATCAGATGTACCTAAATCGGTGGACGGGCGCAAACACATCGCAACTAAACCAAACAGCCATTCTTTCCTCAAGTGGTGGCGCTTCTGTCACTTTGGAGATAATGGATTTATTTGACCCTCAAACAACAAACAAAACGCAGTGGTATCAAGTCTCACAGGGTTGGCCTTCTGCATCGGCCGCCGAAGTCCGTGAATACATTGGGTTCTTCAATGGCGCAACGCAATTCGATGGGCTTTCATTCTTTTGTGATGCTGGGACTTTGACTGGAACGCTTTACATATACGGATACGGAGTATAAAAATGGAAACGACTGACGTCTTAGAAATCAATGCCCAAACGGGTGAAACACTCAGAAGAGCTTTCACTGCTGAAGAGACAGCACAGCGCGAAGCCGATGCAGAGGCGGCCAGAGAGCGCGCAAAGAGCGAAGAAGCGGCTATCGACGCGCGAAAATCGGCATTGGCCAAACTCGCAGCGCTTGGGTTGACTGCCGATGAAATCGCAGCGCTCTAAATAGACACGCTGCTGACGGACCTGGTTCCGTTGTTGCGCGACATTGACGACGCGATCGACGAATCAGAGGAGATCGGATTTAGAGGGGGCAGCACGCAGAGACGTCTGACGTGCGATGACGCTATGCAGGGGTCGAAGCCTGCACTGCGATGAGGTGAAAGGCCTCTAGCCCCACCACTACCACACAAGGAGAGAAATATGGGAGTCAGATCAGCACAAGTCACGGTCGGCACGACTGCGACCCTGCTTGCTGCAGCCGACGCTGTCGGCGAGATGGTCTATTTGCACAGCTCAAGCGGCACGTGCTACCTTGGGGCTTCAGATGTCACCAGCAGCACTGGCTACAAGATGGACAACGGCGACAAGATCACACTTCACAACCGCGAGGCCGCGCTCTATGCGATCACCTCAGCTGGCACCGTCACTGTGCAAGTGCTGGCGATCGAAAGGTGAGCCCGTCAGACTGGGCAGGCCTGGCAGTCGCGATCGTAACGCTAGTCGGCTCTTTCGCCGTGATGGTGCGCTTTCTAGTCAAGCACTACCTGAGCGAGCTCAAGCCGAACGGTGGCTCCAGTCTTAGCGACTCAGTCACCAGGCTCGAGCGCCAGGTCGAAGAGATCTACCGAGTTCTAATCGAAAGAGGGGCAAAATGAGTCAGAGGACCGAGTTCATCGCGACAGCGCTGGCAGAGGCTGGCACGATCGAAGGACCCAAAGAGAACCAGACCAAGTACGGCGCCTTCGCCAAGGCCCAGTTCTTGCCTTGGTGCGGCTCTTTTGTGATGTGGTGCGCCAACGGCGTCTCGCTCAAGCTCCCGAACTGTGTTTCCACTGCTGCAGGCGCTGCAGCCTTCAAGAAGAAAGGCGCGTGGCAAGATGCAGCTGTCGCACTACCAGAGCCAGGCGATATCGTATTTTTTGACTTCCCTGGCGATGGGGTCGATCGCATCTCGCACGTTGGAATCGTTGTTCGAGACAACGGCGACGGCACGATCGCCACAGTCGAAGGCAACACCAGCCCAGACAAGCGCGGAGATCAGCGCAACGGCGGCGAGGTCTGCCTAAAGACTCGCGCCTACAAGATCAAGAATCGCAGCAAGATCAGAGTATCGCTGCCCGTCTCTGTCGTCGGCTTCGGCAGACCAACCTTCAAGGAGTAGAACTATGACCAAGCAAACCAAGACCAAGCTCGATGCGATGGTCACTTCGTACCTTCGAGCAGCGGCATCGGCCGCACTAGCTTTGTATCTCGTCGATCAGACACGCCCACTCAAGGACTACGCACTGGCTGGCATCGCCGCAGTCGCTGGTCCCCTACTGAAAGCGCTGGACCCTCGGGCCACGCAGTTCGGACTCGGCTCTAAGTAACCAGATACAACAGGCCCCCCTGCCCTCACGGGTGGGGGGGCCTTCATCTATGTCCGAGATGTGATCAACCTCACACGCGACACGCCGACGCGCGGTGCCTCTCCGTATTGACAGCGTATGCACGGCGTGGTACGCTTATCTCATAAGGACGGGGACAAGCCCCTAAAAACGGAAGGCAAGAAAATGGCAAGCACAACAACAGCAAAGAGCAAGAAGGTCCTAGTGGGCGAGGAGTTCGTCACAGTCTCGATCTGCTTGACAGAAGAAGAAGGTCTGGACATCAACGACGGCGGCAAGTGGCTGCTGATATGCGAGGACCACAGCTCGATCGTGCAAGACTCGAACTACCGCCGCCTCTGGGCGAACGCCGAAGAGGTAGAAGACTGGTGCGGTGAATGCCGCGCCAACGACCGCGTGACTGTGAGCGCATAATGATCGAGCTCTGGATAGACGGATACTCGAACAGCGGCACCAGAATAAAGACCGCACCACTCAAGGCAGGCCTGGTCAGGTTCCAGCAGCTGTACCCAGAGCGAGGCTACGAGCTAGCTCGTCGCGACGGTCTCTGGTTTATCGCAAGGAGCGCCTTCTAATGGGCGCCGTCAAAGAGGTCTGGACGGGCATCGCTTCGGCGATGTACACCGTCGGCAACCAGCTCCTAGAAGCCGAGGAGCGTCAGGAGCCAGATGAGACTCGCGACGTCTTGATTGACTCGATTCGCCAGCTTTCCCAGGCGCTGTCCGAGTACAACCAGGTCTCGAACTGATGGGCTGGTGGTCCATCTTGGCAGTGCCAGTGGTCGCATTTGTGGCGCTAGTCAAGGGTCGCAGTCTGTTCGCCTGGTCGGTGATGGCTTTCTTTCTCGCCTTCTGGCCGTTACTGATTTTGGTCTGTCTGCCCTTCAAGGAGATTAGGCTTCCCCAGCTGCCAGAGCCAGTGCTCAGATTTTGGGGCAACCGCATCATCGCCAAAGAGATGCGAAAGATCAAGACGCCAGGCGACTTGGTGTGACCAACGTCACACTGCGACACGCCAATCTCTGTATTGACAGCGTATGCACACGCGTGATATTCTTATTCAATAAGCCCAGAAAGGGCCCTAAACGGAAGGCAAGAAAATGACAGCAGCAAAGATCAACGAAGCACAAATCGAAGCTCGCCTTTGGGTTTCAGACAACGGCGACGTGACCTGTGAACAGCACGCAGGAATGTACCTGCGCTGTGCTATTCAGGCAAAGCCAAAAGCAACAAAGCACAACACACCGCTCGGTCGCTGGGCGCTCTACTTCACTCACCTTCTCGGCGGCGAGAATCTCGTCTGTGAGACTTGCACACCTTGGGACTCACCAAGCCACCCATACAACAAGATAAAGGCAGGCGCATAATGACTCTGTTTCCAGAAGGGATTGAAAAGTTCAAAGGTGCGTGGGGCACTGCTTATTACTACAAAGGAATCCACATCGGTAAAGCTTCCTGGGGTGGCAAGAGGTTTTATTCTTTCCACGTCAATAAGGACAAAGTGATTGCTTCGACCTTGGTTGATGCAGTTCAACAAATCGAAGCAATTCTTCAAAAGAAGGTGAACCAATGATAAAGACAGAGAAGATCACAAGAACTTGGCTTGACCGCAAAGGCATCACTTGGGAGTACCGCTTGGGCAAGGGCACCAGCGCGCTCGGCAAGCGCGTTGTCTGCATACGCTGGGCAGACGACAACACCATCGAGATGAAACTCGTCAAGGGCGACGGACGCACCAAGGACTTTGTCGTTTGTGACGAGCAGGTCATCATCGGAACCGACGAGCGTGCCGACCGCCTAGCTGCCTACTGGCTAGAACCAAACCAAACAGAGCCCTATGCGCCTCGCGCAGCTTGGGAGCACCGATGAGCCCCGAGCCCAGGCTTGAAGACGACGTGGCTCTAGGTCTAGACGAGACCTGCGACGGCTGCGACGAGCAGGTTGGAAGTTGTAGCTGTTCAGACTTTGACACCCTAGAGGAGAAGTACGAATGAAAGGCGCTCGCGAGTACCTAGCGACTTTTCAATCGGCTAGGTGCGCCACAGATCGGCACGATGGTTGCACCCAAGTCGCCCATATGGGTGCCTTTCCAAGTCGTCGTCGCCCCTGCGACTGCAGCTGTCACGCTTAGCGGTGTGATCAACCTCACACGCGACACGCCGATCTCTGTATTGACGGCGTATTGACGGTATGGTATTCTTATCTTATAAGGACGGGGAAAGGCCCCTAAAAACGGAAGGCAAGAAAATGACAACAGCAACAGCAACAGCAAAGATCGACCAGGCAGTAATGCTCGTAATCGCAGACGGCGAATGCGCAGTCCCACAGTACAACGAGTTCGGTGGCGTGGACGTCTGGACAGAAGCACAAGCTGGCTACATCACTCGCAACGGCCAGAGCTACTTCGCAGAGGGCGTGCGCGTTTCACTCGACGACGAGACCATCAACGTCATCAAGTTCGTAGGCAAGGCATTCGTGGCCAGCAAGGTCACACTCAACGGCGACATCTCAGTCGAGCTCTTGCGCAAGATCATCAAGGGGCTACTCTAATGACGACCCCACCAGTTCAGAGCCATAAGGAGCTCGTCGAGCTCAGCCTTGTAGAACTCGACGGCGTCTATTACTGGAAAGGTCGCTTTGTAGGCGCCACCAAAGAGGCTGCAGTTCGCAAGGTCGAGCAGATTGAGGAGTCGGTCGAATGAACGTCTTTCGTGTCAAGTCAAGTGGCGCCTGGCAGGTGACCGCTTTGGTAACCAACGGACAAGACAGCTGGCTCGAGATCGCCACTTTCTACGGCGGCATCGGCTCCAAAGAGGCTCAGGCTCGCTTCGTGAATGGCGTGCAGAACGCAGGCTGGGAGCTGGTCAAGTGACCAACGTCACACCACGACACGCCGATTTCTGTATTGACAGTGTATGGACGATGTGGTATTCTTATCTCATAAGCCCAGAAAGGGCCCCTAAACGGAAGGCAAGAAAATGACAACAACAGAACTCACAGCAGGACCAGCAGAAGGCCAGAGCCTCTTTCAATGGGCAGGTCAGGCACTAAGCACAGAGCGCGCTCGCGCTTTCAAGAACGCGCTAGTCGCGATCAACGACAGTCGCTTCTCGGCTGAATGGCGCGAAGCAAGCAGGGCGACCGAAGCAGCTGAAGCAGTCGCGCGCCAGGCTCGCGCAGGCGAACTGGAAGCAATCAAACTGGAAGCACGCCAGAAGGTCGCAGAGATTGAAGCACAGATTTCAGCACTGCGCGATGAGCAGATTGCCATTCGCAAGGCGAGCGACGCAGCGGAGAACATAATTCACCACGAGATCAGCAAGGTTCCAGCGGTTGTTGCAGCCCAGATGTTCTCGTCAGCAATTTGGCACCGCGACAACGACGCAGCCGAGCCACAGCGTCAGGCACTGGTTGCGAAGTACGCGGCCGCACAAGCAAAAGCAGCAAAATGAAATTGAACAAGCGAGGCAGGCGCGTTCGCGCCATATTGATATTGGCGGCGATTGCCGTCATTTACTACGTGAGTGGGCATCTCTGGTGGACGGGCTCTGGCTATTGCTGGGGCGCGGCCACAGAATGTCTATTCGAAGGGATTTGAATGAGCACACCAATCAGAAGCGTCCGAGTTTCGGACCACCTTTGGCAAGCAGCACGCAAGCTGGCAGAGCGAGAGGAGACCAGCGTCTCCGAAGTCATCAACCAGGCACTGAAAGACTACACCAAGAAGTGATCGACCGTTATTGCTCGCGAGAGATGAACCTGGTCTGGTGCGATGCTAACAAAGTCCTTTACTGGGCAGCGGTCGAGATTGAAGTGATGAAAGCACAAGGGCAGCTCGGAATCGTGCCGCCCGATATGCATATGCACCTCGAGCTCACGCTAAGGCCGTCGCTGGAGCAAGTGCGTGCCCAAGAGGAGACGCTGCGCCACGACCTTATGGCCTTTTTGGCAGCCTGGAAAGAGAACACCGAGCACGAAGGCGTTCATCGCTGGCTACACTACGGGCTGACCAGCTCTGATGTGGTCGAAACTGCCCAGGCTTTGATCTTGACCCAGGCCAACGTGCTTATCGGCAACGCTGGCTACACGCTCCTGGCCGACCTAATAGCGCACGCCACCGAGCACCGAGGCACAATCAGGCAGGGCCGCACCCACGGGCAGGCGGCTGAGCCGACCAGCTGGGGCTATCGAGTCGCAGACATCGCACTAGCGCTGGCCAGGTCGCTTGATCGCTTTGTGGCCTCGGCAGATCAAGTCAGAGTCGGTCACGTTTCGGGTCCACTCGGTAATTATGTGCACGTGCCCAGAGACGTCGAGATTGCAGTCTGTTCAGCGCTAGGCCTGAACGTGCCAGACAGCTCAACGCAGGTGCTTATGCGCGACAGCCTCGGCGCCTGGGCCTACAGCCTGGCCAACGTCGTGACCGTCTGCGAGGCCTTGGCACTCGAGATCAGGCACGGACAGCGTAGCGAGGTGGCCGAGATCTTTGAAGGCACCGCCAAGGGGCAGCGAGGTTCGTCCTCAATGCCGCACAAGCGCAACCCGATCACGGCTGAGAAGGTCTCTGGCCTGGCTCGGCTAGCGAGGTCTTATGTTATGCCGATCACCGAGGGGATAGCACTCTGGCACGAACGCGACATCTCGCACTCGTCTGTCGAGCGCGTGGCTCTTCCAGATCTGTGCGCCATCACCGAGCACGTGCTCCTTTCGACTTCTGACCTGGTCAGCAGGCTCGACATCAACCACGAGGGTATGCGCCGCAATATCAAGCAAGAAGGCACGACCACCAAGATGAATCGCCTGATTCGAGAGGGCCTGTCGAGGGATCAGGCTTACGAACAGGCGCGAAAGCTGGGGTTCGTCGAGAGCTGTCCAGCACCACAGATCGACCACACCTTCGAGGCTCTGGCCAGACTGCGCGCGATGCTTGCGGCAGCGGCGGCTCAGGGCGGCGTGTCGCTTTGACAAGCGCTCGAAGGGCGTGCTTTACTTATCCAACAACAGGGGGAAGGACCTCGATGCACTCATTCAAATACGCACTTAGGACCGAATCAGACTCTAATCAGAGCAGGGCACAGCGCAGGCTGACGGTCGGCCCACTACCAGACCACTACGAGCTCGCAGGCGAGACAGCTGCAGGCCAGTGGTACAGAATCCAACTACCAGCAAGCGTATGGTGCCTGCTGCTAGTCTCTGGCGATCAGACGACGAGCGCGTACTACCACTCGCCTTACGACGTCGGACTTGAACTGAAAGAGATATTCAATGCGAAAGAAACGGCTCGACGTACGTGAGCAACTCGCGTGGGTAAGGTTTTGCTCGGCTTTGACGGGGGTGGTCGCTCCAAGGCGTTCCGTACTTCCAGGCATCAGCGTTGGCGTCGTCATCGGCGCCGTCGCGCTCTGGAAGGTCTTGGGGTGACTTCTTCACGCATCGCTCGGGGCTACGAATCTCAGAGAATCGTCGCCGAGTATTTTCGCGAGCACGGCTTCCCCTACGCCCAGCCAGCAGGCTCGGGCAGGATAGGGACGGACATCACTGGCGTGATCGGTGTGGACGTCGAAGTCAAGGCTCGTCGAGGCATTCAGGTCAGTGCCGCGATGAAGCAGCTACGCGATCGCCAGCAAGACGGGCTCCTGCCAGTGGCAGTGCTCCGTCTGGACGGCCAAGGGCCCAGTCATATCGACGACTGGCCAGCCATCGTACCGCTCTCGGTACTTCTTGACTTACTCAAAGCAGCAGGCTATGACAAACCAAAGTTCGATTAGACCTGCTCAAGAAAGGAGCGCCCTGTGTGCTCTAGACTCGAACGGCTTTTTAGACGGGGACTCAGTATCGCAGCAGCAGTCGTCACCAGCATCTTGTTGGTGCAAGCATTCACAGCAGAGCAGGCAGTTCCAGTGGTCTTCAAAGAACGACCAGCGATCGATCAGGTTAGTGCGAAGGCTCTCGCAAAGGAGCTGCTCACACCAGAGCAGTATTCTTGCTTCGTCCGTCTTGCTGGCCGTGAATCGGCCTGGGACGCTACAGCCGAGAATCCAAACTCGAGCGCTCGCGGTATCGGCCAGCTTCTCGACTCGACTTACAAGAATCTCGGAATGAAGCACTCGGACGCGCCTGTGGCGCAGACGGTTGCGGCGCTGGCCTACATCGGCAGGCGCTATGGCTCAGCAGGGCCTTGCGGCGCCTGGGCACACTGGCAAAAAAAACACTGGTACTAGGGGGGAAAGATGACAGAACAGACCAAGAAAGAGCTCGAGATTAGCATTGTGGCTTGGCTCGATCTCTACAAGAAGCTGCAGGGCGAGATCAAAGAGCTCGAGGAGCGTGCGGCTGACGCCAGAACGCACATCGAGCAAGCCCTCGGCGACGACGAGATCGGCACTTTCCAGGGACGAGCGGTCGTGCGCTGGACTCGAGTGACGAGCAAGCGATTCGACGTGCAGGAAGCCAAGAAGGTCCTGGACCCAGTGATCTTCGGTTTCTTGTCGAAGGAGACGGTCAGCAGGCGTTTCTCTCTGGTGACAGAGGAGTGAGCTTTCTAGAGCCCGTGCAACCAGACTGGGGCCCGATTCCGTCGGTGCCCTACGAGGACGATGACGAGGACGACGAGTGACCGAGTTCGCGACGCTCTACGAGCCACCAGCGCAGTACGCGCAAGATCTTCAAAAGATCATCTCTGACGCAGGCGTTTTCTCGCCGAGATCGCGGCAGATCAGCATTGGACCGAGCGAAGTCGGGCATGAGTGCACCCGTCGATTGGCTTACAAGCTGCTCGACTGGGACAAGCCGAACGAGACCAGCAGTGGCTCTTGGGCTGCGCAGGTGGGGACGGCAATACACGCCTACCTCGCCGAGGTCTTTGGCAAGGTCGAAGGCTTCGAAGTGGAGCAGCGAGTCACTATTCGGGCAGGGCTGGGCGGCACCGTCGATCTCTACGACACGGCGCGCGGCATAGTCCTGGACTGGAAAACGACTGGCGGCACCTCGCTCGACAGGTACAGGCGCGAAGGCGCGACACAGCAGCAGATTGTCCAGGTTCAGCTTTACGGCTACGGCAAGGCAAGGCAGGGGGCTGCCGTGAATAAGGTCGCCCTGGCTTTCTTGCCGACTGGCGGCTCGCTTGCCGATATGCACCTGGTGATGCACGACTACGACGAGGGCATCGCCTTGAAAGCGCTCGAGCGATTGGACAGCGTGCACGCGCTACTTGCGGCCGTTGATGTCGAGCGCTCGCCTTCTATGTGGGCTCAGATACCTGCCAAGGCCGATCGCCTTTGCAACTGGTGCCCCTACTTCAAACCTTTTTCACAAGACGCAAGCGTCGGCTGTCCAGGAGACACCGCGTGACTTGCGAGCCGTGTCGTGACGGGTGCAGCTGCCAGACGCCAGCGCCGACAATCAACGACATCAGCAAAGAATTGACGGAGAGCCTCGGGCCGACTGCCAATACCCAACCACCAACCACATAGACCAAGGGGGTCAAAATGGAGTTCTCATCTCCAGCAACAAACGAAGTCGGGCCGCGTCCTGCAGATCTGCAGGGGCACCTTCTTATCATATCGCCGAAGGATTACCGCGAGGGCATTCAAACGGTGAACGGTGACGCAGACGCAGTCTCGGTCGATCTAATCGATCTGGACAGCGGCGAGTCACACAACGACGTTCTTTTCTTCAACATCGCACTTCGCAACGCCTTGCGGCCAAAGATCGGTCAGAAAGTTCTGGCTCGCATCTCGCAGGGGGTCGCAAAGCCTGGAAAGACTGCGCCGTGGATTCTCATTGACGCAACCACAGACGTCGCCGACGTTGAACGAGCCAAAGCCGCACTTGCCAAGGGATCACAAGCCCCAGCAGCCAAGGCGGTCGTGGCCGACGGCGCAGTTCCACCAGAGGTCGCGGCGCTTCTTGCGCAGCTAGGTGGAAAGATCATCAACAGCTAGGTTTCTAGGCTACACCTTCCGAGCCTAGGAAGGCCGCCGAGGTTGGACGAGTCAGACGGGGAAGCTGGCTTCTGGGTTCGATTCCCAGCTCGGTACGCAAGACAAACTACTTAGGGGGGTTATATGCTAACAGGCGTCTCATTGTTCGCTGGAATCGGCGGCTTTGACTTGGCTATGGAACGCCAGGGAATCAAACCCGTGGCGGCGGTCGAGATTGACACGAAGGCAAGCGGAGTGCTAGCTGATAGGTTCGCAGACATTCAACTATTCACAGACATCAAGGGGGTAACAGGTGGAGACTTACTCAGTGCAGGATTTGACCCAGAGAACGGAGTTATCACTGGCGGATTTCCGTGCCAAGACTTGTCCGTTGCTGGACGACGGGCAGGGCTGGCAGGAGAGCGCAGCGGACTCTTTTGGGAAATCCACAGACTCGCAGACGAGACCAAAACGAAGTGGCTCGTCCTCGAAAACGTCCCTGGTCTGTTGTCATCTAACGACGGACGGGATATGGGAGTCGTCCTCGGGTCGTTGGCAGAACTCGGGTATGGGCTCGCTTATAGGATTCTTGACGCTCAGCACTTTGGAGTCGCCCAGCGACGCCGTCGTGTCTTCATTGTCGGACGCCTTGGAGACGACTGGCGAACACCTGCAAAAATACTCGATCTCGGCGAAGGCCGCCGAGGGTATCATCAGAAGAGCCTCGCGAAGGGGCAAGGTGCTGCCGCCGAGGTTGTTGACGGCGTTGCAACAAGTTTCGGCTCAACAGGATTCTCTAAGTATTTCGAAGGAGTCTCAACCCTAACCCACACACAGCACAAGCGCCCCGAGGACAACATCGTGGTCGAACCGTACGTCAAAATCATAAGATCGGGCGAACGCGACGCAGACGGCAACCTGCCAGCCGAGGTCTGGGCAGAGCGCCAGACTGCGCCGACCCTGAACCTGATGGACAACACGGGCGAAGCACGGGCGACGGTGATTGCACTTCAAAACACCGTCATCGGACGTGCGGATACGGCAGGACCTCAGGGTCGTGGGCACTCAGATGAGGGTGGGCCGATGTTTACCATTGACACGACTTCGCCGCACGCCATCGTGTTCGCACCTCACCAAGAGGACGGCGCTCGCGTCCAAGGTGACACCATCAACACACTCACCGCTATGATGGGGACGGGCGGCAACAACGTGCCGATGGTTGCAACACCGATTCAAGACGCGCGCGACGTCGAAAAGCAACAAAACGGCATAGGCGTCGGGGCAGAAGGCGACCCGTCTTACACCATCGATACAGTCTCACACCAAGCGGTTTTGATGCGCCAACGCGAAGGCAAGCCAGGCGGTGGCAAGGGACCGTTGATAAGCAACGACAGATCTTTGACCATAGCCACCTCTAATGATCAGACGCTTTTTGACAAGAATACCGTTCGTCGCTTGACGCCCGTCGAGTGCGAGCGACTGCAGGGCTTCCCAGACGATTGGACGATTTCAAGTTTCGGTAGGCTGCAAGGCGACGGCGCAAGGTACAAGCAGACAGGCAACGCCGTGGCCGTGCCAGTGGCCGAGTGGGTTTTGGGGAGAATAGTAGAGAGTGAGTGATCTAACTGTATATAGCGCGGCGTTACGCTTTGCGGTTGCTGGCTGCTCGGTCGTGCCAGTGGCCAGCGACGGCAGCAAGAGGCCAGCACTGGAAAGCTGGAAACGCTACCAGAGCGAGATGCCGACAGAAGCCGACCTGCGCAAGTGGTTCAAGACCGCCGACGGGGTCGGGCTGATCACTGGGCACATCAGTGGCAACCTCGAAATGCTAGAGCTCGAAGGTCGGGCGGTGGCCGCAGGGCTACACACCCAAGCGCGCGATATGGCGCAGCAGATCGGGCTCGGAGATCTCTGGGAGCGAATCAACTCGGGCTACTGCGAAATCACGCCAAGCGGCGGCCTGCACTGGCTCTACCGCATAGAGGGGCAGGTGCCAGGCAACACGAAGCTGGCCAGGCGACCAGGTGACAACGACGGCGTCGATGTCTTAGTCGAGACCCGCGGCGAAGGCGGCTATGTCGTGGTCGCACCAACGGGCGGCGCTTGCCACCCTTCGGGTCGTGCGTGGCAGCTCATCTCAGGCTCGATTGAGACGATTCCGACTTTGACGCAGGACGAGCGCGACTCGCTGCACAGCCTCTTCAAGTATTTCGACCAGCTACCAAAGGCCTCAGTGGTAGCGTCAGAGGTCGCGGTCAAGCCGACCGATGGCCTGCTGCCAGGAGACGACTTTGGCGACAAAACCAGCTGGGACGAACTGCTGTTGCCGCTTGGCTGGTCGAAGGTTTATACCAAGGGGTCAACTACCGCGTGGCGCAGGCCAGGCAAGAACGACGGCATCTCGGCGACCACTGGCTTCGACGGTCAGGACTTTTTCTATGTCTTTAGCACCAGCACGCAGTTCGAGTCTGAGCGCGCCTACAGTAAGTTCGCGGTTTACACGCTGGTCAACCACGGCGGCGATTTCAAGGCGGCCGCTGGAGCCCTGCGCAATCTCGGCTTCGGCACTTCAAGCCCGAGCCTACAGCTAGTCGATGTTTCGCAGATGCTCGAAGCACCAGCGCCAGATTTTCAGGCTCCAGAAGCAACAGAGCCGACCACCAGCTGGCACCCTAAGAAGCTCGACTGGGCGGCCGAGGATTCAGAGCCTGAGCCTTGCGTTCTGTTTCGCACCGACGGCAAGGCGCTGCTGTACGCTGGAAAGATCAACGCCATATTCGGGGAGTCAGAGTCTGGAAAGACCTGGGTCGCACTTGAAGCCGTGCGTCAAGAGCTAGCCAAAGGGCACGTCGTTTTTTATGTTGACTTTGAGGATTCGGGCAGGGGCATTCGCGGCCGCTTGAAAGCACTCGGCGTCCAGCAACACCACTTCGAGCAGTTTCACTACGCCAGCCCAGACGGGCCGTACGACGCCGAAGCTCAGCAGGCGCTACTTCCAGCGATCAGAGACGGCCGCCCGACCCTGCTGGTGATGGACGGGGTCAATGCGGCGATGAACCTGCTCGGTCTAGATCTTGAAAAGAATAAAGACGCCACGCAGTTCAGCCAGGTCGTGCTCCGACCCCTGCGCCTGTGGGGTGCCGCCGTCCTGACAATCGATCACGTGACAAAGAGCAAGGACACGCGAGGCAACTACGCTATCGGTGCCCAGGCCAAGCGCGCCGACATTGACGGCGTCGCAATCTCGGTCGATGTCGAGATGCCTTTTGGCCGAGGCTCTAACGGCAAGCTGCGCTTGAAGGTGACGAAAGACCGCCCAGGCTTTGTCCGTGGCATCGCACTCGAGGCCAGCTACATCGGCACCGCCGATCTGATCTCACAAGGCGACAAGATCGAAATAGGCATCTCAGGCGGCTCGGCTGCGTCCTCGCCACGTGATCGCCTGATGCAGCGCGTCTCCGAGTTTATGGCAGGGCACGGTCAAGAGATGAGCACCAACCAGATCATTCAGGTCGTCGAGGGCGGCTCAGACCAGATCAAGCAGGCACTGGCAGGGCTCGAGGGCAGAGGCTTCTTAGAGCTGCGAGTTCAGGGCAACGGCCGCTATTTCAAGCACCGCAAGCCCTTTGCTGTCGGTATGCTGCCAAGCTTCGAAGGGCTGCTCGATGAGTAAAAACAGACTCACCGAATTGACCGATACTCACCGCCTCGGGGTCGGTCAGGTATCGGCACACGCGGAGAGCATATTGACCGACTTCGTCCCCCCCTATAAGGGGGGACGGTCGGTCAGTTACTCGGAGCTAGGCCTTGAACAGGAGAAAGAAAAGTGTTAGATAAGAGGGCGGTCGAGTCTGAGTGCAGGCGGTGCAGGTCTGCTATCTGGCTCTTTCAGTATTGTGGTTTCAAGTTAGAAGCTGACGTCACACCGATCGACCTGCGTGTCGAGGTTGACTGCTTCCTCAAGAGGCGCTATACTTTCGGTCTCGTTCGCTGGTTCCCGAGCTTTTACCTCGAAAAGAGATCGATGCTCAACATCGCAAGGCAATACGAGTTCATCTTGGCTCGTCACGAGTGCTGGTCAGTCCAGTCGGCAACCGTGCACCCGAACTACTGGACCAAAACAACAACCAACGAAGTAACCTTTTAGGGGGGACAAAATGGCAGGACACCTCATCGCCGTAGTGGGCGGTCAGTTCGGAAGTGAAGGCAAGGGAGCAGTCGCAGGGCATCTGTCTGCAACCAGCCAGGTGCCGTTCTTAGGCATCAGAGTGGCAGGCTCAAACGCTGGTCACACAGTGATCGGCAAAGGGCCAGACGGCGAGGCAGACTTCGCGTGGCGACTGCGCACCGTGCCAGTCAACGCAGTAACAGCGCCAGAGTCGGACCTGATCATCGCAGCAGGCTCAGAGATCGACCTGCAAGTGCTTCACGATGAACTCGACCAGCTAGACAGGGCTGGGTATCAAGCCACCGCTCGCTTGCTTGTTGACGATCAGGCTACGATTCTGGAGCCTCGCCACCACGACATCGAAGCCGAGGGCGGTATGACCGAGCGAGTCGGCAGCACCAGCAAGGGAATCGGCGCAGCTCGCGCTGACCGTCTAATGCGCAAAGCAGATCTGTACGGCGGCGGCGTTGATACCGCTCGCCTGATTCGTGAGCACCTTCAAAGAGGCGGCACCGCCTTGATCGAGGGCACGCAGGGCTACGGCCTGGGTCTGCACGCAGGCTATTACCCTTTTTGCACCTCACAGGACTGCAGAGCGATCGACTTCTTGGGTCAGGCTGGCATCAGCCCCTGGGACCGCGCTGTCGATCTATTCACCGTCTGGGTCACGGCTCGCACCTACCCGATTCGCGTGTCTGGCAACTCTGGGCCGCTCGACGGTGAGACCAGCTGGGACGCGCTTGGCATAGAGCCAGAACGCACGACAGTGACCAAGAAGATTCGCCGAGTCGGTCAATTCGACCCAGGCTTGGTGCGTCAGGCGATCGTTGCGAACGGCGGCGCCCCAACCGTCAAGGTGGCGCTGACTATGTTCGACTACCTCTTTCCAGAGCTACACGGCAAGAGCGAGTTCGATCTGGACGATGTTCAAAAGGCCTGCATTCTCGAGATCGAGGCGCAGATTGGCGCTTCTGTCGGCTTGCTTGGCACCAGCCCAACGACGATGGCGTGGCTCTAATGGAAGAGAATCCAAAGGACAACCCAAACGACTGGCGCAACCTAGCCAAGCTCTTTACAGGCGAGGACAACCCGAAATGGGAGACCAGCACCGACGACCTGGTCGGTTGGTGGACACAGACCGCAAACGACGAACTCGGAGACGTCTTGCCAAAGGCGGTCGAGTACGGCAGTGCCGACTTGAAGATCATCGGCTACGCGATGTCTCAGATGATCGGCAAGCCGACCAAAGTCACGAACGAGGAGCTCGGCATCGCTTTCTATTTGCTGGGCAAAGTCGCCCGTCTGATCGGCGCTTATGCCGACGGCAGATCGCCAAGCGACGACACCTGGCACGATATCGCTATTTACACCAAGATGGCGCAGTTCTCTCGCGCCTTCGGACACTGGGGGGATTTCAAATGATTGTTTATCTAGCAGCACCAATCGACTTTGCGGACGACGGACTGATCGAGAAATACAAGGCAGAGGTTTTCAGCTCATTCAGAGAGTCGGCGTGGGTGTACGACCCGTCTAGCGCGTGGACTGCGCCGCAGGACTTTGACCCAGACGGAGTCGTTCATCAAGCCAACCTCGCAGTCTTGGGGAAAGCGAACTTGGTTATTGCCGTCTTGGTGCGCGGCACTTTGACAATCGGCACCGTGCTCGAGATTCAGCACGCTGTTGATCACAACATTCCCGTCTGCGTGCTGGGCAACATAGGCCAGAACAGCGTCGCCTTGGCAGAGCTTGAAGTGCCCATCGTTGAATCGATGCAAGAGTTCGACGGCGACTGGAGCGATTGGCCGTGAGCGACCTGCTATGGACCGCGCTGTCGCCGACTGCGCAAGGGCCTTCAAAGGCGTACGATGACGACGCAGGCTTTGATCTGTTCGTTGATTTGGACACGACGATCGAGCCCCAGACCTTTGTTGATGTGCCGCTGGGCGTCGCGGTCAAGCTGCCAGAGGGCACTTGGGGCTTGCTGACGGGTCGCAGTTCAACCCTGCGCAAGCACGGCCTTATGGTGGCGCAGGGCGTTATTGACTGCGGCTACACAGGCCCCCTCTTTGCTGGCGTCTGGAATATGACAGACCAGCCCGTTCTCGTCACTCGTGGAATGCGCTTGGTTCAGTACATACTTATCTCGAACCGTTCCCTTGGCGTCTCTATCCAGCAGGTCGATCGGCTTCCCAAAACAGAGCGCGGTGCTTCTGGCTTTGGGAGCTCTGGTGTCTGACCCTTTAGCCGAGATCACCGTTTTAGCTCTCGATCTAGCCGAGTGGTACTCTCGCCTCGGGTCTGCGATGCTCCCTGGCAGGTCTGGCCCGAGTGGAGCGCGCGCTGTCCCAGGTCCTCGCCTTCCGTTGCGCGTTGGCGTGTTGGACACAAAGATCAAGCTCGCACGTGATACACTTAGGTGGGAAGGCGCACTGCGCGCCGCAGATCAAGACGAGCCCACACCGAACAGGAACCCAGCTCGTTCGTTGGCTTGGTGCGCAGCGCGTCTTCACGACTGGCCAGAAAGCAACCGACCCGAGTGGTTCGAGGAGATCGTGACTGAGATAAAAGGGCACCACTCGCACATCGAGGTCGTCATAGGCAACAGACCAGAGCCACTGCGCACTGGGCTTCGCTGCCCCTTCTGTGCCAGCCAGCTGATCATCAAGCTAGACCAGGGGCTCATCTTGTGCAGAGACCACGGCTGCAGGTGTGCGGCCGAGGACTGCCCTTGCTTTAGAGGCAAAGGGCACAACTGGGACAGGACAGAGTGGCCACGACTCGGGCTTTTGCTCGACACGCCGAGGGAATAAGGCGGCCGTGTCGCTTGCGCGTGGGGTGGTCGATGTGGTAGACTTCTCATTTTCGGGCATCTTTGTATTCAGACAGGCCAGCCTATGACACTGCAAATCTCAGTTCACATTGGCGCCGTTGGTACCGAAATGAGCATCGACCAAGAGCTCAGTTTTGACGCGATCGAGACCCTACTCACTCGAGTGGTGCGCTCGTCTCTTGATGCATATACCTCTCTATCCGACGCCGACAAAGACCGAGTGCTTGACTTTGACTCTCTGGACGATGACGATGAGGACTGAATGCTCAGGCCCTGCATCAAGTGCGGCAAAGTCGGCAAAGCAGCGCGCTGCGCTGAATGCTTAGATAGTAATGCCAGGGATAGACCCAGCGCGACCGAGCGTGGGTATGGTGCCAGCTGGCGCAGGCTTTCTCGCAAGCTAAGAGAGCAGCAGCCCTGGTGCAGTCAGTGCGGAACGCCAAGCGACCTCACTGTCGACCACATCATTCCGCTCTCTAAGGGCGGCACCAACGATCTAGCGAACCTTCGAGTCCTTTGTAGGCCTTGCAACAGCTCGCGCAGATCGCAACCGTATACGTAGGCAATTCCACACCACCCTCGCGCTTAGCGCACCCACGCGGAACGGAAAC
>Ga0209401_1000991_pt1 | contig 19103 bp, 14 predicted proteins | sample M_140807_MF_Meta_FD_187318 | JGI IMG/M metagenome (GOLD analysis project Ga0209401, IMG submission 187318) | Freshwater microbial communities from Lake Montjoie, Canada to study carbon cycling - M_140807_MF_MetaG (SPAdes) (version 2) | ecosystem: Environmental > Aquatic > Freshwater > Lake...
CTACGAATGGATCTGTCATGATTTTAAAAGCCAATGCAGCAAATGGTTCTTTTGAATTTGGTTTACGGTAAATTTTTTCTCCTGTATCAGGATCTGTTCCTTCTGTATCATCCACATCTACTGGAGAAGGTAGGTAACGACAAACCGCATCTAATGCTGTTTGTACACCTTTATTTTTAAAAGAAGATCCGCACATCATAGGAACGATACTTAAATCGATCGTTGCTTTACGAATGGCTTCGTGCACTTCCTCTTCAGAAATAGAATCAGGATTTTCGAAAAACTTCTCCATTAAGTTGTCGTCGTATTCTGCAACGGCTTCAATCAATTGAGCTCTCCAATAATCCACATCTTCTTTCATATCATCAGGAATAGGATTTTCTACATAAGTCATCCCTTCTGTAGCATCATCCCAAATAACAGCTTTCATTCTAATTAAATCAACTACGCCAGTGAAGTTATCTTCTGCACCGATTGGTAATTGTAATGGCACCGCTTTAGCACCTAACATTTCTCTTACTTGTGTTACCACCATTAAGAAATCTGCACCAGCACGATCCATTTTATTAACGAATCCAATACGAGGAACTTTATAACGATTTGCTTGACGCCATACTGTTTCTGATTGTGGCTCAACCCCATCCACAGCAGAGAACAATGCAATCAAGCCATCCAATACACGCATAGAACGCTCTACCTCTACAGTAAAGTCAACGTGACCTGGAGTATCAATGATATTGAAATAATAATCTTTTGTTCTATCATCTTTTTTACCCAATGTGGTTGGGAACTGCCATTGGCAACTTACTGCTGCAGAAGTAATCGTAATACCTCTTTCTTTTTCTTGTTCCATCCAGTCAGTAGTAGCAGCACCATCATGTACTTCACCAATTTTGTGAATCATACCAGTGTAACGCAAGATACGTTCAGTAGTGGTAGTCTTACCCGCATCAATGTGCGCAGCAATACCAAAGTTTCTTTGTAGTTTTAAGTCAGCCATATTAGGGTTGTTTAATTTTATTTATCCAATTTTCCGAGGCGCAAAGTTAATCATATAAGTGATTGAAAAACCGATTCCGCCCCCTTTTTTTCAATAAAAAACCTCCACATTGCTGTAGAGGTTTTGATATAATAAGGTAAATGATTCCTTTTGAGGAGATTACACTTTAAAGTGAGAGAACGCTTTGTTCGCCTCAGCCATACGGTGCGTATCTTCTTTCTTCTTAAATGCACCGCCTTCGCCTTTTGTAGCTGCAACGATTTCATTTGCTAATTTGTCCGCCATTGTTTTACCGTTACGCTCACGGCTAAAACGCACCAACCACTTCATGCTTAAGGAAATTTTTCTATCTGCACGAACTTCAGCTGGGATTTGGAAAGTTGCACCACCAATACGACGGCTACGAACTTCAACTGCTGGAGTGATATTTACAACAGCTTTTTTCCACATTTCATAACCATCTTCGTTGGTCATTTTAGTTACTTTATCTAAAGCATCATAAAATATTTTGTAGGCAGTTGTCTTTTTACCATCTAACATGATGTTATTGATAAAACGAGTCACTTGTACATCATTGAAACGAGGATCTGGAGCTAATGGAATCTTTTTAGGTTGTGCTTTACGCATGTCGAATATAAATTAGTTGTTACTTGATTATTTTTTTGGTTTTTCTTTCTTAGTACCATACTTAGAACGAGACTGCTTACGGTCTTTAACACCAGCAGTATCCAAACTTCCACGAACAATATGGTAACGCACACCTGGTAAGTCTTTTACACGACCACCACGGATTAATACGATACTGTGCTCTTGTAAGTTATGGCCTTCACCAGGGATATAGGCAATGACTTCAATCTTATTAGTCAAACGTACTTTTGCTACTTTACGTAAAGCAGAGTTCGGCTTTTTTGGAGTTGTTGTGTATACTCTTGTACAAACACCACGACGCTGAGGACATGCATCCAAAGCTCTTGATTTACTTTTAGCCCTGATGATCTCACGGCCTTTTCTCACTAATTGTTGAATAGTAGGCATTAATTATGCTGTTTAGTTCAATTTTGGTTTATAAAAAATTCGGACGGCAAAGGTAATGTCTGTAAACGAATTACCAAAATGTTATTTGCTATTTTTTAAAAAATAAAGCAATTAGACCCTTTTGCCGTACGATTGTCTTTGTTTTTGATGATTAAACGACTGATTGACAGTTGTTTAACTATATTTTCACCAACCACCCATGCTCATCTGGCTCTAGCCCTACTCGGATATCATTCAGCTTCTTTTTAAGCTTTGGCGCAACCTCTGACTTAGTTAAATCAAAATCCATCATATAATCTCCATCTGCTAATTTGGAAATAAAGGAGACAACAGCCGCTGTGCCCACCCCAAATACCTCTTCTAACTTACCCGATTTGTGTGCAGCAACAATCTCTTCTATTGAAAGGTTACGCTCCTCTACAGTATACCCCATTTCCCTTAATAAGATAATTGCACTGTCTCTTGTCACCCCTTTCAAGACGGTACCTCTTTCTAAGCTTGGTGTAATCACTTTTCCATCAATCACAAACATCACATTCATCATCCCCACTTCTTCTACATATTTGTGTTCCAATGCATCTGTCCATAAAACTTGATCATACCCCTTTTGTTGTGCTAAAACAACTGGGTACAAACTTGCACCATAATTACCCCCATTTTTTGCAAAACCTACCCCACCCGGTGTTGCTCTAGTATAATTTTTTTCAATCAAAATCTTCATTGCTTCTGCATTGTATGGACCAGCAGGACCTAAAATAATCATGAATTTATACAAGGCCGATGGTCGCACACCGATGAATGGATCAGTTGCAATCATGAATGGTCGAATGTATAAAGAATGATCCTCCTGTTTTGGAATCCAATCTTGTTCAATTTTTATTAATTGCTTCATGCCATCCATGAATAACCATTCAGGCACTGTTGGCATTTGCATTCTTTCAGCAGAAATATTAAAGCGTTTGTAATTTTCTTGAGGTCTAAAAATAACCACCTGATCTGTTGCACTCTTGTACGCTTTAATACCTTCAAATATGGATTGACCATAATGCAAGACAGCAGAAGATGGATCTAATTGCAATGGTTCAAATTTTTTGATGACTGCATTGGTCCATTCGCCATTGATATAATCTGCTTCCAACATATAGTTGGTGAAGCTCTTACCAAAGTAGAAATTTTTAGCATCTAACTGCCTTAATTGCTCCTTTGGCATTTCGATAAATGGGATATTGTGTAGACTCATATTTATTCGTTTTTAATGCAAAATCAAGCACAAAGAAACACAAAAAAATAAAGACATACAATTGTTATTTTTTCAAATCAATCAATTCAGCTAATTTTCGGTATACAAATTCTATGAAAGAAGTTAAAAACAAGCTACCAAATAGCGTATTAGTGCACCTGTATAAAGAAAGTTTAGTATTGGGTATTGCGCCAGCCATTGTGGATAAAAAAGCACAGGCATCCCAACCTGTAGAGGAAAAAAATGCAACAACAGAGACAGAAGAGCCCCTCATTACGCCAATCAAATTTCTTGGGGAGCACCAAAAAAAGATCCTTGTTTTAGTGCAAGATATCAATGCAGTGCATCTAAATGAAAGAGACTTCGATTTATTAACGTCCATATTAAATGCATGTAAATTAACCATTGCTGATATAGCTTTAATTAATCTAGCAAATAAAAACTTTTCCTTACATCAAATATTAACACAAGTGCCTTCTGAATTTGTATTCATTTTTGATATCAATCCTACGCACCTAAAAATTAAATTGCCTACTAAATTATATACCCCCATTTTACTTGGGGAAACCCAATTGTTATTCAGTAATAATTTAGCACAAATGCAAGGAATTGATCAAGCTTCTAAAATTGAAAAGACAAAATTATGGAGCGCATTAAAAATCATTTTTAAATTATAAATCTAATTTTTAATTAAAATGCATACACTCATTTTTGCTACAAATAACCGAAATAAAGTGGCCGAAATTCAATCCTTAGTTGGAAACAATTTTGAGATTATTCCACTCAAAGAAGCTGGCATTGAGATTGACATTCCAGAGCCACATGACCAATTGGAAGCCAATGCCCTAGAGAAGGCAATGACCATTTTTAATTTGACCAATCAAGACTGTTTTAGTGAAGACACTGGATTAGAAATTCCTGCTTTAGGCGGCGCCCCTGGCGTTAAAAGTGCAAGATATGCAGGTGAAAATAGCAATGCGCAAGCCAATATCGACCTTGTTTTAAGTAAAATGACTGGCATTGAAAATAGAGCTGCACAATTTAGGACAGTCATTTGTTTGATCTGGAAAAATCAAACCTATTATTTTGAAGGTATTTGTAAAGGGCAAATACTAAGCAATATGCAGGGTGAAAATGGATTTGGTTATGACCCAATCTTTGTACCCGATGGTGCTTCTAAAAGCTTTGCCAATATGACGATGGATGAAAAAAATCAATTCAGTCATAGACAAAAAGCCGTGACGCAATTGTTTGAATTCTTAGGTACTTTATAATATTATTGAATGAATGGCGTCTCGCTATTCCATATCTCCCAACTCGCATTGGCTTGCAAGTGTAACATTTCTAATCCATTCTGTATGGTCGCACCTTGTGCTGCACCCAATGCTAAAAATTTAGTTTCGGCTGGATTATACACCAAATCATACAGATGATGCTTTGAGGTGATTGCTTCATAAGGCAAATTGGGCGCCTCATCCACATTCGGAAATGTACCAACAGGACTCGTTTGAATGAGCAATGTATGTTCTGCTATGATTTCGGGACTTAAGGCTGCGTAAGTAATACAGCCATCAGATGCTGTTCTGGAAACCAATTGATAAGCAATGCCTAATTTTTTAAGTACCCATTCTACTGCAGCAGCAGCGCCTCCAGTTCCAAATATGAGTGCTTTTTGATGATGGGGTTGTAAGTAGGGCAGTAAAGATTGTTCAAAGCCAATGACATCTGTGTTGTAGCCATATAAAACGCCTTCGTGCAGTTGGATGCAATTACATGCTTGAATGGATTGAACCACCGATGAAGCATGTTGTAAAAAAGGAATCACTAATTTTTTATACGGGATGGTGACATTCAATCCTTTTAAAGATGGATTGTTCTCCCATAAAATTGAGAATCTATCGATGGATTCAATTGGAAAGTTTTCATACTGGGCATCCAATATATTTTCAGTCAAGAATTTATTGGCGAAATACCCTTTTGAAAAAGAATGTGATAATGGAAATCCGATTAATCCAAACTGGCGCACATTTATTTATTTAAATATAAATCAAAAGTATCTCCACGAAGGCCAATACGCATTGCTTCTAATGGAATCACTTCAGATGGAGCAATATTCCCAAGGTTCACATTGCAACCAATTAATTCAAGAAAATATAATTGTTGCGCTTTTTGTGGTGCTTCCCAAAGAATTTTTTCAGCAGGGATCTTAGTTAGGATCTCCTGTACAAGTCCTTCCCTCACTTCTCCTGAACCTCTATAGATACCTACGTTTCCTGCTTCTCTAGCTTCTGCAATGACATATGAAGCGCCAGCACTTAACTCCGCACTCATTAATTCAATCCATTTATAAGGAGGGATAATATGTGCGGCGTCTTTGCTTCCTACTTCACTAAATACTTTTGCAAATTTTGCTATTTTTTCAATGTAACCACATTTCTCTGTATGTGGAATTTCAATTGAACCATCACTTACTTCAATTACATCAATCTTATAGTCTTTACACATTGCTATGAAATCATCGAACTGATTTCTAATAACAAATGCTTCGAACAAAGTACCTCCAAAATAAACTGGAATATGATGCTGTTGGTATAACTCAATTTTTGCTCTCAAATTCGGTGTCACAAAAGAAGTACCAAAACCTAATTTAACAATATCTGTATGAGGTCCGGCAACACTGATAAAATTCTCCGCATCTCTAAAACTAAGGCCTTTATCCATGACCATTGTTAATCCGTTTTGTCTAGGCTGTTTTGTTCTTTCTGGTATTTGTGTTAAACTAAAATTCATCATATTGCTATTTTTGCAAAGATAATTTAAAATATTCAGTTTATCTAAGCTTCTTGTATTGACTGATTAATTCCACCACTTTAGGATCTTGAATCAGTTCAGGATAAAATTTAATGAGCTTATTTAACCATTTACCCGATTTAGACAAAGCCATCTCTAGTTGCAGCAATCCTTCCTTTCGCTTTTTCATCATAAATAAAATGGCACTTCTGTAGTAGACAAAAATAACTTTACCCTGTGTGGACATATAAGCCAGTTCTGTTTGTTCTAGCGCAGCATCGTATTGGTGATTGGCAATTAAACATTTGATAAAACTTTCCCATCCCGCAATTTGCTTTGGCTTATGTTTTACCACGATGCCAAAATAAGTTGCTGCTTCTTTGTATTGGTCTAAGTACATATAACACTCCCCCATCATAATGTAATACTCATTGATATGTTTATTAATTCTAATGGCATGTTCGATTTGTTTAATCGCCATTTGCCATTTTGATTCTAACATATAAGTAGAAGCAATTTTTTGATAGAGCCTGCTATCTTCTGGATTTAAGTGCACTGCTTTTTTATAATGGAACCTCGCTTGCGCAAAGTTTTTTAATCGATGATAACAATGTCCAATGGCTTCATATATCACATCTTCAGGCCTTGATAGTTCTAGGACTTTCTCTAATGCTTCAATGGCTTCTTTGTATTTTCTAGTTCTTAGATACGCATCTCCCATATTGCGATAAGCATAATCAAATTTTTCATCAATCACGATTGCAAACTGATACGCATCTATTGCTTTCTCATATAGTTTTATACCTTGGTATGCTGCAGCAAGATTGAACCATGCGAGCGCATTGTAGGGCTGCTCGTCAATCATTTTTTGATGCATTACAATACTTTCTTCATTTCGCCCTGTGAAATCTGTCCAAAAACAAATTTTATAGAGTGCCTCTTCATTGGTTGGTTCTTCTTCTAAAATCAATTGTAAGCAATCAAATACTTTATCAAAGGCTTCGTGGTCATCAAAGACATCTGCTAATTCAAAAAGTAATTCTGTTCTTTCAGCACCTTCAAACAAATGCAATGCCTCTTGTAATAAAACAATTGCTTCTTCGGGTTGATCCAAAGCCAAATAAGCATCCGTTTTAAGAATGAACAAATTCATGTCTTGATGATCATACAAAGCGGCTGTATTCAATAAGACTAATGCTTCGGTATATTTTCTGGTAGCCAATAATAAATCTGCTTTTTTAATCATCAGCAGTGCGGAAGATGGAAATTGGGATAATGCAATATCTGCAGCTTCAATCGCTTCAACAATCGCATCTTTTTCGTCTAAGTGGGCAATGATCTTCTCAAAATCATCCTCTTCTATATAAGATGGTGCTTTGCCAGTTTTTAAGTTCTGGTAACGTAAAAGCAGGTCCTGAATATCTCCATTTTCGTCTTCAAATTGATGATTGAACATGGCATCTATTTACATATGTTTAATAAATGATTGAAAATCAATGAAATAGGTCTAATTATTAGCATTCCATTGCTTTATTAAATGTACGTGTTCGGACTTAATTTGAACCAATTTATTGTTCACAGTCGACCCAATTTATCGTTAAAAAAATATTTATGCCGGAATGGCATAATGTTTTATCTTCGTTGTAACCGTGCGTATCCTACAAACCATATTAACCTCTTTAGTATTCATTACAGTCGTATCCTCTTCTGTATATGCATCTACAATTGTGACTGGAACGACTGAGTCAAAAAAAGTCACCGAGAAATACAGTTTAAAAAACTTGAGTAGCTTAAGTCATAAAGCAACCACATTTCGTGATTTAAAATCTAGCCTACTTTATAAAGGCCTTTCAGTTTCAAGTAATTTGAATACTGGCTTAGGTCAAATAAATTATCTTAAGTACAATAAAGGAAATATCACCTATGTGATTCCTTATCGTCATAAAGTGATTTTACCTAGATTCAAGACACCAAGTCCACAACATCCCTAATTCATTTTTTGAAAGTTATTTTTATTGACTTCAAATACATTTAATGTAATTGGACTCAAGTCCACTTTTGTTGCGCTATATAAAATTCGATTCCCCTCTTTTGTTGTTAATTGATAATGCAATACCAATCCTGGTATTTCTCTAAATGCTTGCTCATATACCGTTACAGTAGGCAAGATATCTGTTGTATAGACTACTTCCATTGTATTTCCATCTGCCCAAGTCAATGTAATGGACGCACATGGATAATTTAGAATGGTACTTATAAAGTCATTCTTTTTAGACGCTACCAAATTTACAGGATGGATGGAAGCATATAAAATATACTGAAGGAATTTAATCAAGCCTATCTCTTTTAAAATGATAGCTGTGTCTTGTTGCGTATTGAATATTAGGGTCTGGGTTAACTGAGGCGTCTTTAAAATTGTTTTACAACTATTCCCCTTTATGAAAATTTGTTTTTGGCCTATCAAACTTGTATCTCCAATATTTGATATTTGATGAATGTCATAGGTGATGGCACATTCACCTACAATTTTAGTTTGGGCTTGTATTTGAAATACGATACAACTAAGAAAGCAAACAATTAAGGGGGATAATCGTAGCATATTAAGTAAGCATTAATAAAAAAGAGACCTTGTTTTTAATTAGGTCTCTTTTTTTGATATTATTTTTTAGTCTTGTCTTTTAAGGCTTGTACTTTTTTTTGCGACTCCATCATTTGTTCATATTTCTCCTGCCAGTTACTTTTTTTCTTTGGTGTCTTTCTTTTAACTTGTATTATGACTTTTTGAATAACTAATTGTAATAATAAAGTCACTATATTAGAAACGGTATAATACCAAGTTAATGCAGAAGGCAAACTATTGAAGATAAACAATAACATGAAAGGGAAGATGTATGGCATGTACTTTAATGCAGGATTATCTTGCGTAGGCGTCATCGACATATTGTAGATAGACGAGATAAAGGTGGTCAATACTGCAGTTAAAGTAAATAAACTGATATGGCTTCCAAAACCCAATGGAATAGTAAAAGGAAGGGTGTAGATTGAATCATAACTAGATAAGTCTTGACTCCACAAAAAAGACTGTCCCCTTAAAGCGATATTGGAATTAAAGAAACTGTACAATGCAAAGAAAATAGGAATTTGCAATAAAGCAGGAATACATCCACCTAAAGGATTTACACCCGCTTCTCTAAACAACTTCATTTGCTCCATTGCGAAAGCTTGTTGATCATCCCCTGTCTTTTTCTTAATCTCATCTAATTCAGGTTTCAATACTTTCATCTTGGCTGTACTCAAGAAACTTGTATATGTTAAAGGCGAAGTCACTAAACGAATAAAGATGGTTAATAAAAATACAACCCATCCATAATTTTGAACAAAGCCAGCGAAAAAATCAAACACTGGCATAATGATGAATTTATTGATAGGGCGAACAAATGAATATAAGTCTCTTCCTAAATTCACAATTTGCTCCATCTCTGGCGCCTGTGATTTTAAGATTTGGAAGTCATTTGGACCATAATAAAGTGAGAGTGGTATAGAAGCATTGGCCCCATTTAATTTTGTTTGAAACTGTGCTTGTAAAGTTGCAAGTCCATTGCTGCTATCTGTCTTACGCTGCCAGTCAATTTTACCTGAATTAAATCCATCCTTATAAATCACTGTCGTCGCAAAAAATTGTTGTACCAAACCTACCCATTGAATAGGTTTTTCAAAAACCTTATTGGTTTTACTTGAAATATAATCAAACTTATTTCCTTCCGAAAAACAAATATTAGACATTTGACGCTCATAAGTAGTTGTCTTTTCTTGTCCATAAGAATGTACATCCCACAAAACATTTAATTGATTATTTGTCAACAATTGATCCGCACCATCCAATACAATATTCCAATCCACATTGTATTTTCCTTTAGCTAAAATAAATTGGTGCTTAATTGTTTTACCATTAGGAGCAGTCCAAGCATATTCCATTTTTTGATCCCCATTCGGATCGGTGGATACATTAGATACAGGAAATATAACTTGGTTAATTTGTACTGTTTGATTATTACCTGCATTCACAGCGTAAGACAAAGAGCTACTATCTCCCAATTGGACCAATTCCTTTTTTGAATTTTTGTATTTCTTCAAAGTAACACTTGCTACCTGACCTCCTTTATTGGTGAATGCTACTTTAATTAAATCGTTCTCTAAAATGGCAAACTGCTCTTTCAAAGTGTCTGCAACAACTGCGTTACCAGTTGCATCTTTTTTAGTGGAATCAATGATTTGAACCGTATTCAATGCTGCTGCTTTTTCGGCATTGGCTTTCACCATGGCAACCGAATCATCGAATTTTTGCTTATAGGCTGCAATTTCGTTTTGCTGCTTACTGGTATACCAAAAGTAAACAAAGAATAAACCTGCTAATAATACAAACCCAATGACCGTATTTTTGTCCGTTTTCATGCTTTTAAATTAATCTAAATAGATGCGGCAAAGGTATGTTTTTAATTACAAATTCCTACTGTATTTACCCCCAGTATGGTAAAGCAGGTTCGTAATATCCCCTAAACTACAATACTTCACCGCTTCCATCAATAGGTCAAAAACATTTTCATTTTGAACAGCAGCTTGATGCAGCAAGTTTAGATAAGCTGCGGCTTGGCCTTTATTTCTATTTTTAAATTGACTCAAATTAGAAATTTGCAATTTCTTTTCCGAAGCGGAGGATCTAAATACGGGACGACGATCATTGCTATTTTGATCTGCTTCATCAATAAAAGTATTTACACCAATGATTGGAATTTCCCCGTGATGTTTTCTGGTTTCATACAACATACTCTCTTCTTGAATCTTTGAACGCTGATACATTCTTTCCATGGCGCCTAGCACCCCACCTCTTGCATTGATTCTTTCTAATTCTTGCAACACTGCTTCTTCCACCAAGTCTGTTAATTCGTTCATCAAGAAGCTGCCTTGTTGTGCATTTTCCACTTTCGCAGTGCCTAATTCCTTATTAATGATTAACTGAATGGCAAGGGCCCTTCTTACACTCTCCTTTGTTGGCGTGGTGATGGCTTCGTCATAGGCATTGGTGTGTAAGCTGTTGCACTGATCATAAATTGCATACAATGCCTGCAAGGTAGTTCTGATATCATTGAAATCAATCTCTTGCGCGTGTAGACTTCTGCCACTTGTTTGGATATGGTATTTTAATTTTTGAGACCTTGGATTGGCCTTGTATTTAAGCTTCATAGATTGTGCCCAAATTCTTCTTGCCACTCTTCCAATCACTGCATATTCTGGATCCATGCCATTGCTAAAAAAGAAACTGAAATTTGGAATAAAATCATCTATGGCTAAACCTCTATTTAAGAAATACTCAATATAAGTAAACCCATTTGCCAGTGTAAATGCCAACTGTGTGATTGGATTGGCCCCAGCTTCTGCAATATGGTATCCTGAGATCGAGATGCTATAAAAGTTTTTTACTTTTTGATCTACAAAATAAGCTTGCACATCGCCCATTAATTTTAATGCAAAATCAATAGAGAAGATACAAGTGTTTTGTGCTTGATCTTCTTTTAAGATGTCCGCCTGCAGTGTTCCACGTACATTTTGTAACACTTGTTTTTTAATATTGGCATAGACTTTTGGATCTAGTACTTGATCACCGCTTACGCCTAATAATTTTAAGCCCAAGCCATTGTGCTGGATGGATTGTTTTTTCAATCCTTCAAAATCATGGTATACTGGCCTAGCTGTATTTTTAAAAATTTGATTCAATTTTTTATTGACAGCTGGCCACATTTTTTGTTCAGTAATATATTGCTCACAAGCTTGATCAATCGCTGCATTAAAAAACATCGCTAGTAGGATGGCCGCAGGACCATTGATGGTCATACTCACAGAACTGGTTGGGTCATTTAGATTAATCCCTGAATACAATTTCTTGATATCATCCACCGAAGCAATATTCACACCCGCATTGCCAATTTTTCCAAATACATCCATTCTATTAGAAGGATCTTGCCCATATAAAGTCACACTATCAAATGCAGTAGACAATCTTGTTGCAGGTTGTCCATTGGCTAAAAAATGAAAGCGTTGATTGGTTTTTTCTGGACCGCCCTCACCTGCAAACATTCTTGTTGGATCCTCACCTGTTCGTTTTAAATCAAACACACCAGCCGTGTAGGGATAATGCCCTGGTATATTTTCTTTTAATTGCCACTCTGCAATATCGCCCCAATCTTTAAAATTAGGTAGATACACTTTCTGAAGTGACAACCCTGATTCTGTTTTAAAACGTAAAGGTTGATGTATTTTTTTACCTCTTATTTCATAGACCAATGCATCTTGTTGGTAGGTCCTTTTTGTTGCTTCCCAAGTTTGAATAGACTTTTTTACTTCTGGATCGATTGCCCCAGCTACTTTATCTGCTTCTTCTTTTAAAACTGGTAATTTTTTTAGTTTTGGATTTTGCATCACTTGGTCATAACTATACCACTGAGAAGCCAGTTGCTTTTGTTCTGCTATCCAAACTTTATTTTTTTGTATGGTTTCAACAATTTCATTTAAATAATTAAAACGATTGAGTGGAATAGTTGGTGTGGCCACCTGGCTCGCATTGTACACCAATGGCTTAGCAATGGTCTTCCATTTTAATTGATGCTGCTGATTCACTAACTCAATCATATGATTGAATAGATGCTGCATGCCTGGGTCATTGAACTTTGAAGCAATGGTGCCATACACGGGCAATGTCGAATGATCTGCATTGAATAAATGACGCGACCTAGCATATTGTTTTTTGACATCTCTTATCGCATCCAATCCGCCTGCTCTATCAAATTTATTGATACCAATAATTTGTGCAAAGTCAATCATATTAATTTTCTCTAACTGACTAGCTGCACCAAATTCTGGTGTCATAATATACATTGGTAGCGTTACATAATCAACAATGGACGCGTCATTTTGACCAACTCCTGCAGTTTCAATAATGATGGCATCATAGCCAGCTGCTTTGCATAAATAAATCACTTGGTCTAAAGATCCAGAGATGGATTGATGATCCGACCTTGTTGCCAGCGAACGCATAAATACATTGGGATGATGGATGGCATTCATTCTAATTCTATCTCCTAATAAAGCACCACCTGTTTTTTTCTTAGTTGGATCTACTGACACCACGGCGATACTTAAATCAGGATTGGTTTGGATAAAATAATGCACCAAACGGTCACATACGGTAGACTTTCCTGCACCACCTGTTCCAGTTAATCCAATGACAGGAATATTTTTTTGAACTACTTTTTTATCTTTCTTAATTTTTAGGGTACCATTTTGTAAAAGTGTAATATCCCTTGCTAATTTTCTTGGATCAGTTTTTTTATCAAAAGGAAGTTTTGGATATTTTGTGGTTTGATTGGATTTTAATGGAAAATTAGCAAATGCAATCACTTCACGAATCATGCCTTCTATCCCCATGGCAAGACCATCCTTAGGTAAATATATTTTTGAGATTCCTTTAGCGTGGATGATCGCAGCTTCGGAAGGTAAAATGGTACCACCACCCCCACCAACAATTTTAATATGTTGGTAGCCTGCATCGTCTAATAATTTTCTGAGGTAGGAAAAAAATTCAATATGACCTCCTTGATAAGATGTAATGGCAATCAATTGTACATCTTCTTCGATCGCTGCTTCAACAATTTCTTGTGCAGATCGATTATGTCCCATATGGATGACTTCTGCACCTTGTTCTTGCAACACGCGACGCATGATATTGATAGAAGCATCATGGCCATCAAACAAACTAGTCGAAGTTAAAATTCTTATTTTTTGCATAGCACAAAACTAACAAATGTTAGCGGTATAGCAAAGTGGAAATTTACTTTTTTGCGTAGGCTTTTGCAGCAGCAATAAAATGCACAAATAAAGGTGCTGGTGCTTCCACTGTACTTTTTAATTCTGGATGGTATTGAACGCCAATAAAGAATGGGTGATTGGGTAATTCTATAATTTCTACCAACCCAGTTTCAGGATTCACACCACTCGTAACCATTCCTTTTTCTTGGAATGCATTTAAATAAGCATTGTTAAACTCATAACGGTGACGATGACGTTCGTTAATCAAAGTTGCACCATATATAGTGTGGGCCAATGTATTTTCTGTGATGGTGCAAGGATAAGATCCTAAACGCATTGTACCGCCCATCATTGTAATGGCTTTTTGTTCCTCCATCATATCAATTACAGCATCTGTAGTACTAGGATCCATCTCTGTAGAATGTGCATCTGTTAATCCAATCACATTTCGTGCAAATTCAATCACCGCCATTTGCATACCTAAACAAATACCAAAAAACGGCAAATTGTTTTCTCTTGCGTATTGAACAGCAATAATTTTTCCTTCAATCCCTCTATTTCCAAATCCAGGGGCTACTAATAATCCGTCTAAACTACCCACTAATGCCTTCACATTTTCTTGGGTAATGTCTTCGCTATGCACATTCACTACATTCACTTTCACCTCATTCATTGCACCTGCATGAATAAAACTTTCTAAAATAGATTTATAAGCATCCTGAAGTTCAATATACTTTCCAATTAAGCCAATGTTGACAGTCGATTTAGGGTTTTTTAATTTATCTAAAAATATATTCCACTTCGTTAAATCTGGTTCTTTGTAATTGGTAATCTTTAATTTCTCAAGCACAATTAAATCTAATTTTTCCTCCAACATTTTCAATGGCACTTCATAAATAGTTGATGCGTCTGCTGCTTCTATCACTCTTCCAGCTTTAACATTACAAAACAATGCAATTTTTCTTTTGATATCATCATTTAAAGGCTCTTCTGCTCTACATACAATTACATCTGGACGAACCCCTGCTTCACTCAACATACGCACACTATGTTGTGTTGGTTTTGTTTTTAATTCTTTAGCTGCTTTTAAATAAGGCACTAGAGTTAAATGCACTACCATCACATCTTCCTCTGGTAATTCCCATTGAATCTGTCTCACAGTTTCCACAAAAGGCAAACTTTCAATATCACCCACTGTGCCACCAATTTCTGTAATGACTACATCATATTTTCCATCTTGACCCAATAACAGCATTCGATGCTTAATCTCATCCGTGATATGTGGTACCACCTGCACTGTTTTACCAAGAAATTCACCTGCTCTTTCTTTATTGATCACAGTCTGATAAATACGACCAGTTGTAACATTGTTCGCTTGAGAGGTAGGGGTATTTAAAAAACGCTCATAGTGGCCAAGATCAAGATCGGTTTCGGCACCATCTTCAGTGACATAGCATTCTCCGTGCTCATAAGGATTTAAAGTACCTGGATCGACATTAATATAAGGATCAAACTTTTGGATTGTTGCAGTAATGCCACGCGCCTGTAATAATTTAGCTAGAGAAGCGGCAATAATGCCCTTTCCTAAACTACTTGTAACGCCACCCGTAACAAAAATATACTTTGCCATAACTTTAAATTCATCTAATATTGAAAAAGGAATTCCAGCAATAGTTGCCTATTGAGGAGTACCCATTCAAATGTTTTTTAATGTGACCGTCTTGTTTGTTGGAAAAATGCTTAGAGGTCATGCAAAAATAAGCTAAAAAACACCGCCTACAAAATGTATAAAACGACCTAAACAATAAATGTTTATAACTGTTATGTAAAAGTGAACATCTTAAATCAAAAATAAATTTAATTCTATGAAAAAGACCCTTTATACCTTATTTGCGCTGCTTTTAACGGCAAGTTTAATCAGCTGGCAATGGGAAAAAACACAGCATCCAACCCTGGACAAAGGCGAGGTGATTGAATGTCTTAATATGGAGACCCAACAAGCTTATCAATTAGAGGCAAGCCAGGCAAAATTTGCCAATATGCATCTAGCGCCTATGAAAGTCAACCCAGCAGATTTATTAGGTACAATCGTCCCATTTAATGCTGCTGATGGAAAGCCAGGACAAGCCTATTTTATTCCTGCTAAAAAGAAATCAGACAAGTGGTTGATAGTAATCCAGGAATGGTGGGGATTGAACGACAATATTAAAATGGAAGCAGACCAATATTTCAAGGACTTAGGGGATGTGAATGTGATGGCGGTGGATATGTATGATGGCAAAGTAGCTGCTACCCCAGATAGCGCAATGAAATTAATGCGTGGTGCAGATATGAACAGAATGGTGGCCTTGATTCAAGGTGCCGTAAAGCATGCTGGAGCAAAAGCATCTATTTATAGTGTGGGTTGGTGTTTTGGAGGGATGTGGAGTTTACAAACTGCTATTATTGCTGGACCTCAGGCAAAAGGATCTGTGATGTATTATGGTCGTCCAGAAGCCAATATGGAAAAATTAAAATCTATTCAATGTGATATCATTGGCTTCTTTGGAAATTTAGATCAATCGCCTTCTCCTGCCATGGTGAATGATTTTGAAGCCAACATGAAATTAGCTGGGAAGAACTTAACTGCTTATAAATACGAAGCTGGTCATGGATTTGCGAATCCTAGCAATCCTTCTTATAACGCTGCTGCAAAAGAAGATTCCTATGCTAAAGCAATTGCTTTTTTAAAATCACACTAGTTTAAATTTATAATAAGAGAAAATATATCTATTCCTTGGCGCTCTAAAAACGATCGCTACGGAATAGTATATTTTCTCTTTATCTTTTTTGAAAATAAATTCAACGTATCACTCAGCCCTCAAGCTCGAAAGTTCGCTACGGAATAGTATATTTTCTCTTTATCTTTTTTGAAAATAAATTCAACTTATCACTCAGCCCGCAAGCTCGAACGTTCGCTACTAAATAATATATTTTCTCTTTTTTTAAAACTAAAATTAATACCCTTTCGCAGGTACTAAATAATTAGTCACGTAATCTTGTACACCTTCCTCTAAAGTTGAAAAAGGTTTATCATATCCAGCACTGCGTAGCTTATTCATATTCGCTTCTGTAAAGTATTGATATTTGTCCCTGATATCTTCAGGCATATCAATGAATTCAATATTAGGCTTAAGGCCTTGTGCAATAAAAGTATTAGCTGCTAAATCATAAAAGGTTCTAGCCTTTCCTGTGCCTAAATTATACAATCCATTTTTTGATGCCACCCATTCATGGGATAACATTTGTTGCATCATCCAATTGATCACTGCCACTAAATCTTTCACGTAAATAAAATCACGCAATTGTTCTCCATCTTTAAAATCGGGGCGATGACTTTTAAATAACTTGACAACACCATCTGATTTAATTTGATTGAATGCATGAAAAATAACACTGGCCATTCTAGCCTTATGCCCTTCGTTAGGACCATAGACATTAAAAAACTTCAAGCCCGTCCATAAAGGAGGTTGCTCGGTTTGCGTGGTGGCCCATTTATCAAATTCATTTTTACTAATCCCATAAGGGTTGAGTGGTTGAAGTTGATTTAAAATCGCATGACTATCTTCATAACCATGTGCACCACTTCCATAAGTGGCAGCAGAAGATGCATAGATGAATGGAATTTTTTTTACTGTCGCATATTGCCAAAGCGATTTTGAATATGCTAGATTCAATTCCTCGTGAATAGCATAATCAAATTCAGTCGTATCGGTTCTAGCGCCTAAGTGAATAATGATATCAATCTCATAATCATCATTGATTAATTGATCTAAAAAAGCCTGACGCTCTATCACCTTTGTATATGTTTTTTGTTCCCAGTTTTTTCTTTTTCCTTCTACACCAAAATCATCCACCAATAATAAATCAGTCAACCCCATTTCATTAAAATACTGCACCATCACAGAACCAATAAATCCTGCAGTACCGGTGATGACTATGGTAGGTTGTTTGGTCATTGATTAAGAAGCTAATTTATTTTCAATAGCAGTATCATAACTGTTTTTCCAGCTAGCAATGGTTCCCCAATTTTCTCCATCAACAGTTATAGTTCCTTCTGTTACTTTACCTAAAACAGTAAAGTCAACATTGAATTGCTTAGCAGCAGCTTCAATACTTGCCAATTGCGCACTTGTACATGAAACCACTACTCTTGATTGCGCTTCTCCCATCCAATAAGCATCTATCCTTAAACTACTTCCATTTGAACCCACTTCAAAACCTTTGTTATTGTAAAAAGCTGATTCTAATAAAGTAACAATTAATCCGCCCTCACTAATATCATGTGCACTTGTAATTGAATGATCTATAATTAATGAACTCACTAATTGTTGCAAAGTAAATTCTTCCTCCAAATCAAAATGCGGCGCTGGAGAATGCGCCACCCCTTTTAATTTATTTAAGTATTCAGAGGAGCCGATATCATTTCTTTGTCTACCTAACAACACAATCACATCTCCCTCATTTTTAAAATCTAAAGTCATTCTGTTTTTCATATCCTCGATAATACCCACCATTCCAATTGTTGGGGTTGGGAAAACAGGACCGTCAGGATTTTGATTGTAGAAACTTACATTACCACCTGTTACTGGGGTATTGAATTTTCTACAAGCAGCACCCATCCCTTCTACCGATTTTACAAACTGATAATATACTTCAGGATCATAAGGGTTACCAAAATTCAAACAGTTGGTCACACCTATTGGCTCACCACCAGAACAAACAATATTTCTTGCAGCTTCTGCCACTGCTATCATCGCGCCAACCTCTGGATTTGCATAAACATATTTACTATTACAATCTACCGTCATGGCCAATGCCTTGCCTGTGCCTTTTGCAATGACCACCGATGCATCACTTGGTGCATTGGTAGAAGTATTGGCAGCACCCACCATGCTATCGTATTGTGTATAGATCCAACGCTTAGAAGCAATGTTTGGAATTTGTACTAACTGTTCAACACTTGCTTTTAAATTAGTCGTGTCCGCCACTGAACTCATATCAAATGCATTCACTTTTGCTAAATAAGCAGGTGCCGAATATTCACGCGTGTATTGCGGAGCACCTCCACCTAATACTAATTCATAAGCAGGTAAAGATGCTTCTAATACGCCATTCATATAAAAATCTAATAAACCA
>Ga0209401_1000993_pt1 | contig 19096 bp, 28 predicted proteins | sample M_140807_MF_Meta_FD_187318 | JGI IMG/M metagenome (GOLD analysis project Ga0209401, IMG submission 187318) | Freshwater microbial communities from Lake Montjoie, Canada to study carbon cycling - M_140807_MF_MetaG (SPAdes) (version 2) | ecosystem: Environmental > Aquatic > Freshwater > Lake...
CCCCATATCCCCCCTTTTGTCACAATTGCATTTGGTGTTTCGAGCGACTTGTGTTATAGGCGCTGCGCACGAATTCGTATCATCACGCGTTGCGTTTCGAGCTGCTGCTCGAGCTGGTACTGACGCTGGTGCTGCTGGTCTCGAGCGCCCAGTGCTCGTTTCATCGTCTGCTTGCATTCCCCCGCCCCGCTGCCCCACAATCTGATCGACCACCCCCGCAAAATCACGCATAGGAGCCCCTGCAATGCAAGCTAAACCCGCCGCCTATACCAAACCATCAGACACTGACGTACAAAGCACCTGGCGCCGTTTTGGATGGGTTGCACCATCAAAGAAAACACCGGGCGATTACCCATGTCCTGCGTGCGTTGGATTACGACGCCACACAGAACCCCATACTTGTAAGGTTCGTGGTCAATACGTCGAGCGTTGACGTCTCGCGTTGTGCGTGACACAATCCTCGAGGCTGTTTGTCTCCTAGTGCAATCCCTCCTGGCACGGTGAGGATTGCTTTCAGGCCCCGCGCAATGCGGGGCCTTTTTTATTTGCTCAGCAGCTGGTCGACGCGAGAGTGTGCTGCGTCTGCAGACTTCTCGACTAGGATCATCCGAGCTTTAAGATCAGCTAGATCTGATCGCACTGCTACATAAGCCCCCAGGCCTCCGAATATGCAGCCCAGGAATTGAAACAGAATAGTTAATTCGCTCATGGTTCACCCACTATGACAGGCATGACGTTTTTTACATAGTCGACCGTGATCGACGGAAGCGCCCCTCGCCCGCCAGTTTGTACTTGCTTAACGAACCCCCTCACACGTCCCTCGCCTGCGTTGTACGCGGCGATCATGAGCGCAGGCTGCCCAAATAGCCGAAGGTATCTCGAGAGCAGAGCAGCAGCTGCCGCTGACGCTGAGTACACGTTATCCGGATTGTGAGTCATCCCCGTATCCTCTTTCACCTGGGCGAGCGCAATTGGGCGCAGCTGGAATATCCCTCTCGATCCTAATCCCCCAGGCTCGTTCGACCATGTCCCTCGGGTCTCCCACCATGAGACTGCGTATAGCGTCCCTTTCGGAAGACCGTAGGCTTGCTCGAGCGCGGGCCAGACTGTTGAGCGCAGCCGGTCGAGTGTTGCCTGGTCGACGCTCATTCACTCACCAGGTCCCACGAAGTCGTTGATTCGTTCCAGTTGTAAAACTGACCATCAACAGGTATTGCAACAGGCGCACCCCATTGGTAGGTTTCTTCGTTTAGAACCCATGACGGGAATGGCTTCGGAGGAATAAACGCATCACGCGCTGAGTCGTAGGAGTAGCCAATGTTAGCGTAATGTTTGCGGAAACCGTCCGTTCTGGAACGCTTGCAGACTTGACCGCGAAACTCGCCGTACCATTGTTCCCAATCGGTGTTATCTGAACCTTGGTCTCGACCGCCAATAACTTCGGTCACCACATTGTTTGAATCAAGGAATGCGTAATAGTCCATGATTGTTACCACTGAATTGCGCCAGTACCGGCAGTGAATGTATACACGCGATAGCCAGACCTGGTTGTCGTGTCGACGGTATAAGTCAAACCACCACCGATTGATGACAACGGTGCCAACGATGACGGGTAGGCAATAATGACAACGCCAGAACCGCCATTGCCGCCGTTTCTTTGAGTCCCAATTTTGAGAGCCCCACCGCCGCCGCTTCCTGAGTTTGTAACCCCTGCGCCTCCATCAGAAGAGCCGCCTACTCCGCCGATACCGCCAACGCTACTCCCACCAGACCCCGGAGTACCGCTAACAACACTGCCTCCCCCACCGCCTGCATAGAAAGTGGAAGTTCCGGTAATAGATGACGAAGTTCCTGTACCGCCGTTTCCGCCATTTGTCCCGTTGTTAGTGGTTCCACCAGCGCCGCCCGATCCACCTCCACCACCGCTGCCCTGAGCAGGGTTAGCCGTTCCAACCCCAATGTTTCCACCTGCGTTTCCTTGACCAGATGTGCCAGTCCCGCCAGAAGTAGCAATGTTGATGTAATTGGATGCCCCTCCTCCAGATCCACCATTGCCAGGGGCGTAAATTGCACCAGTGGTTCCACCTCCACCGCCGCCGCCTACTGCGGTCGTTCCGACTGGCGTAAATGAAGAGTTAGAACCATTTCCTCCGACTGATGCAGAGCCTGAGCTAGTAGCACCAGCACCAAATGAACCGACTGTGACCGTGTATGAGGTCGCAGCGGCTACGGTTGCATTTCCAGTTAAAAGACCGCCAGCGCCGCCGCCACCACCGCCAGATGTGTCATTTGCAGGATTATTTCCTGCCCCACCACCTCCGCCACCAGCAACAACCAAGTATTCAACCGTGGTCGGAGTATTAGCAGGGACGACTGCATTACTAGCCGCACTAGACGCGCTTGTGCCGATGCTATTGGTAGCAGTGACCGTAAACGTGTAAGAGGTCCCGTTAGTCAGACCAGTCACAGTAAGAGGAGACGACGCCCCGCTAGCTGTAAACCCTCCAGGGCTGGATGTCGCCGTGTAGCTGGTAATTGCAGGACCGCCGGTAACAGCAGGCGCAGTAAATGCCACGCTCGCCTGAGTGTTACCTGCTGTTGCTGTGCCAATTGTTGGAGCGCCGGGTACTGACCCTGCAACGGTCGCAGTAGCAGCAGATGTGGCGCTTGCACTACCCGCTGAGTTAGTTGCAGTGACTGTGCATTTCACCGTATTGTTGTAGTCCGCATCGACCAGGGTATAGGACGATGATGTTGCGCCGCTGATGTTGGTCGACGCCCCTCGAACCCATTGATAACCGAATGTCGGAGCCGGGTAACCGTTCCATGTCCCGCTCGTGCTCGATAGCGTCTGCCCAACCGTAGGCGTACCGGAAACGACCGGCAGCGTGTTGTTGGTAGGCGAGGTCGGAGTAATCGTTACCGTGACCCAGGATAAAACGCCAGATCCGTTCGTGCTCAGAACCTGACCTGCGGTCCCATCCGTAGCCGGGAGAGTCCAATTGACATTAGATCCAATAGTAGCCGGGGCCTTAAAAGCGACATAGTTGGTCGTCGCGTTTGAAAACCGCAGCGACGCCTGGCTGTTAATTTGAAGGTTTGTCCCGTCAGTAACCAAGGTCGACGCGCCAGCGAACGCGCCCGCGTTGTTGTACTGAATCTGCGTTGTCGAGCCGCCGGGCGTGCCAGCGGAAACAGTCCCAGGCGTGTACGTTCCGTTTGCGTTTCCAATCGGAACCTGGCCCGCAGTTGGAGCGATTACCGTACCAGTGCCGCCTGCAGTCGTGGGCAGCGGCGAGAGAATGTAAAAACTCATTTTTGACCTACCTTTGACAGCGCATCGCTCATTGCTGCGGTCTTGTCTTTTGAGCCCGAACTCGAGCCGAAATAGTAAGACACGACCTGGTCAGCCTTTGCGCTAACGTAACCGATCAGAGTGCCGATAATGCCAACGATTGACGGGTCAGTGAGGCCTTGGACGTATCCAGACAGCACTGCCCAGACAGACCAGATAAACGCCATGAGCGTCATCCCGCCGATAATCCTTGGCGTCCATGAATCCCTGCTTGCCGATTCTCGTTTTCTCGCCGAATCCCGATCCGCAGCTGCGATCCGGTCGACGTCAATATCGAGCTCGCGCATTCGCACCTGAAAATCGCTCTCTGCCTGTTTAATCTTGGCGAGCATCTCAGGCGACGCCATACCGATAGCTGCCGATAGATCGTTCTCAGAGCCCTTGTCATGCCCCAGGAGTACATTTGATAAGGTCTTTACCGCTGCGCCCGCTAGCGGGCCTCCCAAGGCCGTCGCAATGGTCGGAGCGACAGCGCCGATCACGTCTTTCCAATCCACGCTAAAGCTCATGATTGCAGTCCATCTTCAAACCTGTTGAGCGCATAGGATAGTGCTTTCGGGTTCTGTTGAGCGGTCGATCCTGGCAGAGACGCCCAGATGCGACTGGCCTTGTAAATCGCGCCTTCGATGTCTCCCGCGTAGATTAAATCGAGCGCCCCAACTTCATCTAGCAGCGCCACTGCAGCCAGGTCTTGTGAGAGCGGAGAGAAGTCAGGCAGTTTTAGTCGATCCCGCAGCCGCACCCAGGTTGGTTTGATGAACTGGTAAGCACCCGCAGCTGTACTGACGCATCCCGGTTTTAGGCCAGCTGCTCGGCACATTGCATCTGAGAGCGGTATGCCACGCTTCTCGCCTGTGATGACTGGATGATCCTGGAAGCTCTGGAATTTTGAGCCCCCGTAGAAAATCGAGTAGGCCGCATCGTTAATGACGTCTCTTGGATATACGTGCTCGGTTGAGCGAATCATATAAAGAAACGCGCTCAGATTGGCCTGGGGGTCGTTCATTGCACGCACCTCGGGCGGTATGGTTGGCGAAGTGTAAACCGGGTTTGTTTCCAGGTTCGTAAACGCAGCCGATGGCACTACCGAAGCATCGTTCGTAGCAGTGTCGACTTGTATCGCCGCCGCATCGCGGGGTCGCAATAACAACCAGGCCGCGAGCCCTGCTAACAGTAGGGCCGGACCTTCTCTCACGAGTTAGCCCGGATAGGTCGAATAGGCGTAGGCAAACGGCGTGCTGGCCGCGCTTGCAACGACGTATAAGTCATCCTGGCTGACGACGTTGTCAAACAGCACCAGACCGCCAGGTCCGAGCGCGAGCCAGGAGTTAGCGGTAGCTTGATTGGCGAAGTCAATGTAGATCGTCGCAGTCGTCGACGGGTTTCGAAACCCTAAAAAGTTGCGTTTACCCACCGGCTGGTCGAGAAACTTAAAGCTAGTCGTTCCGATTGTGAGGCTTACTGTCGTGATGTTCGCAAACTTGAACGTGTCACGAACGTCTTGCACCAGGCCAAAAGTTGCAGCCTGAGTGGTTGCTGCCCTTTGCGCAGCGGTCGCAGTCTGAAACTGCGGGGTCGTGCCAGGAGCAGTAACAGGAGCACCAATAACTGGCGATCCTGGGGTTGGCGACGTAGTGCCTACCAGCGGAGTGCCGACAACAATCGTTGTCTGCCTGGGCGGTAAGTCGGAAAGAGGTAGAGGCAGGTTCCTGGTTAGAGGAACCCGACTCATGTTGTGAGGCGACGGCGGAATAAACTGGGGCGACGCCCAGGGCTCTAGCGGGCTTTGCCAGCGTACCGGAGTGCCGTAGTCGCTCATGTCATTAGCTCGTAAAAGCCCGCACCAAAACGCCGTCGAAGCTCACATAGATGTTGAGCGTGTTCGAGGCCTCGTAGCTCGATAGCTGCACCGTCAACGTCGACCGACCAGAGATGATTCTCGGGTATTGCAGATTGTTAATGATGTTGCCGTTGGTCGAGTAGCTCTCCAAGTCGATTGCCGCATTGGTGAACTGCTCGTTTGTGCCAGAGTCCGTAATCAGGATCGTGGCGAGCGGAGCCGTTTTGTTGTTGACCGTCTGAGCGGCATTTGCCACGTTTGCGTGGTGATGCGTTTGCAGATAGATGAAGTCAGCATTGGCCGTGATCGAGAGCGTCTGAGTTTGGCTCGTGCTTGGGGCGAGCGAGCTAAATGTCAGCGTGTACGAATACGGGGTCAGCAGCAGGGGGCGACCCTGATAAAATTTACTCGCAAATGCCTCAATATCAGAGATTCCGTAGCTTTCGCTTTGCATGATGTCCTCGAAGTTTAGAGCGCCCTGGCGCCTTGTGAGCACCAGGGCAATCGTTCCGCAGGGATTACTGCGAAGCGCGCATGAAGTAGCCGTCAAGGATCACGCCGACGCGTGAGTTAAACGACAGGGTAACGGCCGCGGGCCACTTGATGACAACTTCAAAGTTCACTGCTGGTTGCAGCGAGATTGAAGGATCAATGTAGTAGGGCCGTCCAGCTGCGCGGGCCTGCAACAGTGCCACTTCAGCTGTGGTTGCTGAGTTGGTTGCAACAGCAGCGTCGAGGTTGTAGTTGGCCTTGGGCGGGAACGACAGCAGCGGGGTCTCGCGCAGGTAGTTCTTGCTCAGAATGTTGAGCTCGAGCATTCCCGACTGGTAGAACGTGTTGACGTCATTCGCAGCAGCTGCAACGGATGCGGCAGCAGTTGCGGCAAACACCGACATCCCGATTGGGGTGTAAGTGTTGGTCGTGGTGACAGAACCAGGAAAGAAGCAGACCTCGATGCTCTCGATCATGAAAGCCTGGCCACTGGGAAGCGTGCCGCCCAGGGTCATGTTCGTGTCCCACAGGGTCTTGACAGCGCCAACAGTACCGCCAAGAGCGGTTGTCAGGCCGGATCCCACTGGTTGCTGAAAAAATGACAGCTGAGTCGAGCCGGAGTTGGCAAGCAGCTGGTAGTCATACAGCCGCTGGCGAATGATTTCGCTTTGGCCTGGGTTGGTAACGCGGCGTGCGTTGAAATCGGCTGCGGTAGGCATCATGAGTGCAAATTCCTATTTTGAATGGTTGATTGCCCTGGCCTTGCGACCAGGGCGTGTCAATTAACGGTAGAGGCTGGTGCCTTCGCGCATCCGTGCGCCGCTGCCCGAGAGCAGGGGAGAAGCGGAGCCGCTGGAGGTATAGGCCGAGAGAAGCGGGGTTGCGCCGGAAGGCAGGTAAGCGCCCATCTGACCACGAATCGGACCAACGCGGGTGTTACCGCCGTTTGCAATCATTGCCGGGCTGTAGTAGCCAACGCCGGACAAGTTGCCAGTGATCTGAGCAGGCAGGACTTTCTTCATGATCTGGTAGCTCTGCACGGTCAAGGATGCTTTGGCAGCCTTGCGCGAGAACCCGCGAGTAACGCCGTTTAGCGCATTGCCTAGGACCACGGTCAAGACTGCTTTAACAGCATCAGCTGCGCCGACCGACGTCGGGTTTGGCTTGAGCATCGAGCCAGCAGTGCCGGGAATGGCTTTGGCGATCATGTTGTATGCGTAGTCGATTGCGACCGCGCCAAAACCGTCCATCAGGGCCTCGCGAATCGCGCCCATGTAGCCGCCGAGAATCGCGGGGTTGCGCTTACGCATCACGCGACGGCGCATCGTGCCGATTGGGTTCGAGCCATAACCGGCTAAACCGGTACGACGACGACGTGCAGGAGCGCGACGACGACGACGTGCAGGAGCCATCAATGCGCGCATTTGCGGTGCGACGCGGCGACGACGTGCAGGAGCTGCGCGCTTGGCTTTGCGCCGAGTGCGGCGCCGAGGGTTGATCAGAAGCATTTCAGCCATTTTAGAACCTCAGAAGTTAGGGTCTGAATCGTCAACTATTCCCGCTTCGGTAAACGAATATTGTCCACCGAGAAGGTACAAAACTCGCCCGTCAGGACTAACGACGAACAAGGGTCTATCCGCTTTCCGAAACTTGTGGATGTATTTTTCTAACACCCCATCCCGAATTGTCGAATAGAGTATCCCATCCACCTCGCCAATGGCAACACCAACGGCTGGCAGCGGGGGGATTTTTACGCGACCAAGCTCGACTGCATCGTGACCAGAAAATCGCTCGTATAGGTCGCGAGCCTTTTCGATCTGGGTGCGAGTCGCCTGGCTCATGCCAGCACGTGAGCTCGGAGGAACAGGATTCATGCGAACGCCACGGGCGACGTGCTTAGGTTTGAGCAGAGCCGGGACGTCACAATCCCATTTAGCCAGGGCCTTGTTGACTGGCGACTTAGGATCATCTCGGGTCTTTTTTGACGCCGCATCTTTAGCCCCGCCCATGCGAGCGCAGAACGACTCGCGCCTTGCCGCGGCCTTGGGGCTGCGTTTAGCCTGCCTGACGGATACGGGGCGTTTGATGGTCATGCGAAATGGGCTTTATGAACGCTGACGGGTTTGATTGCGACCTGGACGTTCTCGCGTGACGCGTAGTCCTGGCCAATCTTTTTGGCATCGACCATTGACGTTGTGATCGCGACCGTATGGGGTTTGGGATGCATACAGACAACAGCGTATCCCTTCACCATGCCGCTCGACGGGTTGCGCTTAACTTTGCCCGCCCGCTGCTCATTGAGCGCGACCGCGACCGCTTGCTTCTGGGGGTATCCCTCATGACGCAGCTGCGAGATTTTCTGAGAGACGGTCTTTTTGGCGGGGTTGCTCGAGCGTTTTTTTGAGTCGGCTACAAAGCCGTGTACGTTGTCTTTCCCGTTCTGCACCGAGCCGACAGGGTACTGAGAGTTGTCGTGATTAGCGTCTCCAAAAACCTCGACAATTGCTCGCGCCCATTCTGGTGCATCGTAAAAATCTGTCTCTGATTTTTTGATCGGGAAAATGATCACTTCAGCGCCATCGACAAACGCGTGTTTCGTTTTCGAGTCGCCGCCATAGCTCCCCCACTTGATCGCGGGGGTTTTTTTTGTCGGGTTGCGTTTGACGCCCGCGTTTTGCTTCGCCGCAATCTGCCGCTTCCTATTGAGCGACCCATTGCGAGCCATTTCAGCGAATCGTTTGCGCGCCGCCAGCTGCGCCGCGCTTGGGGGTTTGGTTGCCATGTTTACCTCGTTTTCTGAAATGCCTGGTATGCAAAATAAGCGACAGCCGCGATCCCGACCCATTTTGCAATACTGGCAATCGAGGTCAGCGGGCTCGACTCGCTCGCAGCCGCCGCCTGGTCGATCTCGAGCGCCTTCTGCGCGACGATCGCCCGCTGCTCGGGCGTCAGGTAACCGTAGAGCTGCGCCTGGCGTGCGAGAACCTGCGCCTTTTGAATCCAGGCGTAGCCCCAGACAATCAGAGAGGCCGCGACCGCAACAGCTGCCCCAATTCCGCCTGCCACGACCAGGGGTGCGACGCCCAGGCCCTTGGGGATTGTGAGCGTCGGAAAACCAGCGCCTACCTTGTTGATTCCGTTGATCCCGAAATTTAGCGCTTCAGCGACTTGACGATACCGACCAATTTTTGAATCGAGTTCATCAAGTAGCGCAGTAAGTTCTGGGCGAATTTCAACAGGGCCATAGTCGACAAGTCCAATCATGCCCTCGCGAGCGTTTTGTAGGTTGTAGAGCAGGGTCTGAAACTCGACCACCTTCTGCTTGTAGTAATCGACCGAAAGTGGGGTTGCTGGTTTAACGATTGGCTCGTCCCACCCTTCGCCCGTTCCAGGGTCGAATGCCCCATAAACGGTTGCAGGAACGCCACCGCTTCCCGCTTCTGGGAAGTAGTCCATCGTTACACCGGAAACAGAAAATTGACCATATCAAACGCCCACATCGCCTCGGGTATTCCATTTAAGTGCCTGACGGCGCCGTGAACGGGCTCGCTGACCTGGTAGTTGTATCCAAAATCGAGCACCGGGGCGTTGTAGTCCGACGTCACAAGCGGGCCAATATAGCTGTTGTAGTGCTGTTGCTGCGTGGGGTCCATCGGCATGAGAATGCCGAGGGTAGAAAACCCTGGGGTGATGGGGTAACTCATTTAACAGCGCCTCGCAATAACAGGAAACCAAGCAAACCAATTAAGGCTAAATTTCCTGCGCTGATGCCGCCGGTCGGAAAGTCGACGACGGGTAATCCGGTTATAGGGTCGAGATTTGTAGGATATGAAAACGAGCGAGTTAAATCCGCGATAATTCTTTTCGGAGAATACAACTCATCCATGCCACGTTCGAAAACATTCCATCTCCCGCCAAATTTAACCCAAGTTTGATCTCTATCGTCTGGCCCACTTAAAACAACAGCGTCGTTGTTAATTGCTTTTGGATATTGAATATTTAACGCCTTTGAATCCTCAGATTCTGGCGGTAGTGGCGAGGACCCGAGCATCATTTAACAGCCCCCCTCAACAGCAGCAGACCGATCAGGCCGAATAGCGCAATCTTTCCAGAGTCTAACCCGCCAGCCGTAGTCGTCGACGTAATCGGCTGAGTCGTGGTAACAGTCTTGCCATCTGGGAGCATCAACGTGCCGCCTGTATTCGGTCCGCCGGTGACCTGGGTAGCAGTTACGGTTTTCCCGGTTGTCGCATCGGTTTGAGTGACGACACCAGTTTGAGTGTTTTGTGTAGTCACCACTCCGGTCACTGAGTCGACCGTGGTGATCACACCGCCTGCTGTCACCGTACCAGTGCCTGTCACTGTCTGACCAGTCTTCACCGCGACTATGACCTTACCAGTCGAGGCATTGGCCGTCGATGTTGTGCCGCTCACTGCGTCAGTGGTTTGAACCGTGCCAGTAGCGGGATTAGTCGTAGTCGTCTGAGTGTTAGTAGCTGCAACAGCGGCAGCGGTTACAGCGGGGCTTAATACAGTGACCTGATCGCCACCACTCAGATCAGTTAGAGCGGATGACATCTGCTGCACAGTCATTCCGACAGTGTATTTACCAGCTGCTTTAAGTGCTGAAACTGCGAGGTCATAGCCAACGGTGCTTGTGTTGATTGCCATTGATGACTTTCCATTTTGAGATGATTTTGCTGCCGCTGCTGCTGCTGCTGCTGCTGCTGCCGCTGCTGCAGCTGCTGCTTCTGTCGCTAATCTTGCTCGCGTTGCAGACGCTTGAATAGCAACTTCATTTGCATACGCCTGTTCATTCAATAGTTTTTTTGCCGCAGCAGCTGCTGCATTAGCATTTTCCACTTGCGCTGTTAGTTGAGCCGATGACACATACTCAACGCCAGTCGTTGCGGAAGCTGCTCTATTGCGAGCGTCTAAAGATTGCTGAAGAACAATAATCTTTTGCCGTTCGTATTCTATCGCTTGATTGGCTTCATCTGAAATTCTTTTTACATTAGCCTGATAAACCGATACAGGTATGCCTTCTGGATTTGCGTAGCTTCTTAATGAATAATCAAGATCGCTTAACAACTGTCTAATTTTTTCTTGCGACTTTTGAATCTCATCCCACTCATTAAAAGCAGCTTGTTGTTCCGCTTTTTGTCGTTGAACAGATTCATTTACCCTGGCTTGTGCAGCGGCTCGTTGTGCATCGGCTTCTGCCTGAGCTGCGGCTGCTGCCTGCTGTGCAGCGGCTTCTGCCTGAGCTGCGGCTGCTGCCTGCTGTGCAGCGGCTTCTGCCTGCTGCGCCGCTGCCTGCTGTGCAGCAGCTCGTTGTGCAGCAACTTGCGCTATAGCAGCTTGAATACTTGCAAATCTAGGGTCGTCTTCATTCATTTCACCAAGTCCATGAAGATGACCTTGGGGAAAATTCAGCGACCGACCAAAATCCTCCTGACCTTGGGGGAACAAAAAAGATTCATCGTAACGCTGTTTCATTTTCTTGTTGCCATGTTCAGAACGAACAGCGCCAGAATGCCGAGCCCGGCGTAGGTCACCAGTCGCTGCGTGCCGGGGTCGAGCCCGACGTTCACATAAGCACCAGAGTAGGCCCGGGCGTCTAGGGGCGGCTCGCCTCTTCGTGCGCGGCCTACATTGATCCACATCAGCTGTAGCTGTTGCAGCCCCATTGACAGATTGGGCAAAATTCTGACTAGCGCGTCAGGCCATGACTCGCCAGGTTTTTGAGCCTGGGCGATAGCGGTCGTCACGCCTGGGGCAGCAGCCTCGAGCTCGAGCTTGTAATCGACGGGAATAACGAATGTCGACAGGTCAGGGGTTGATACGGCGGGGACATACCTCCCGGTTTGTTCGTCATACGCGTACCAGACACCATCCTCGCCTTGAAAAGTTGCACCTGCGGGCATGGGCATTATTTTCTCCTGAGCAGTAAAGCAGCCGCCAGTCCAGCACCGACCAGGAGCAGCGTGTTGGTTGAAATTCCACCGAATCCGCCAGCCCCGGCGACCGCGGTCGACATAGTCGTTTTTGTACCGTTGGGATAAGTAACCGTCTGAGTCCCGTTGCCGTTGTTGACCGTCACCGACCCGTCTCGATTAGCGACTGGAACGCCAGGAACAGGCGGGCGCAGCGTTCCGTATGGTCCCGTTTGACCATAAGGTGACGGAGCCCGTCCATACGTCCCGTTTGAAACTTGTTGAATAACCGTGATGATGTTAGCGAATGATTTTGTCAACGCCTCAGCAACCTTAGCGTAATCGAGCGCTCCACTAATAGTCGTCTCTTTGGCGGGCTGGGTTAAACTTGCGGGCCGATCAGCAGGGGGCGGCCCCGAAGGTTGCGTCAGACCGCACGACTGCGTTGGGCCGCAGCGAGCCGTGAGACCTTGTAACAATTTGGTTTGCAGGTCTGCATCGCTCGTGACGTTTGAGACCTGCAATTCAGACAAAACCTCGTTATTGTCCGGCCCTACAATTTTTACACCACCATTAGGACTAACCGTCGCATAAAGTTGCTCAGCGTAAACCTCTGGAGAAATTTCGACCCATTGACCCGCAACGTTGTAAAGAATTCCAAGCTCGTCAGGAACCAATGCAGCCTCGCTGAGACCGGCAGCCACAAGCGCGGCTTCGTCAACGATTACTTGACCAGTGATGCCGAGCTCATCAAGCGAAACGACGACGTCGCCAACAGTATCGCCTGGGGCGAATTGCCAGTCATAACCATACTCCGGAATCGAAACAGTCTCGCCGGGGAAAAGAATGTCATCCATTGTCGACCTTGTAGTAATCGCGCTAGCAACAGCGCCAGCCGCAGTCGTCGCGCTCGACGTTAAAATTGCCTGGCCTATGTCCTGACCCTTCGCGGCAGCAGTGACCGCAGCTGATGCAATTTTTGCCGCCGCTGCCGAATCTACCGCACCAGCCACAAAATTACCAGCCTGTCCACCAACATAAGCAGCTGCTGCGTTTTGGATTGCTTGACCTATATCGCCGCCGCTAGTGACCGCTCCAATAGCTGCAGATCCAACCATCTGAGCGACTTGAGCCGCAGAGACTCCAATCGTTGCCGCGATCTCGCCAGCGACAGCAGCTCCAGCGATTGCGTCTCCAACCCCCAGGATCGCGTAACCAGTCGTACCAGACCAATCGAATACCAGCGACCCAATAGCCAGGAGCGGCAGCGCGACCTCGCGCAGCACGCCTTTTGTCCTGGGGTTTGCCCAGATAAGCCCGAATGTGGGTCTTCCTTGCTCGTTGGGTTTAAACCCTAAATAGTAGGTTGCCTGACCATCATCAAATTTTGCGAACTCATTCGGGATTTGGGTTCCACGGCTTTTACTGACCGCAGTGAAGTAGCCGGGGTATGTAACGACGTTGTACGTCTCCTCAGCTCCGTAGGTTTCCGTTACTTCTGGGTTCCACAGAAACTGTAGATCTGACAGGTTATAGACCGACCAGCGGTTCGCGAGCCAGACCGCAATCGCCTCAATTGCAGGTTTCGGGTTCGACGGGTTGTCGCCCATCTGAGAGATCAAATTAATGACCGAGAGATCGTTTCCCTCGTTTGGCGTCAGTCCGTAGTCACCTGTAAATCGCGAAGTCATCAGACCGTCTCAGCAGCCATTGCGACCGCGCCGGGAGCTGCCCAACCCATTGGGTGCTGCTCAGTCGGGTCCATGTCAATCCAGCAGTCATTTAACCAGGCCTGCAGATAGACGTGCTCGTACTCTCCTGGAAAGTTATATCCAGCGACCACGAACCGGGTTGGATAGCCAACAGCCTCGAGCAGAGTTGCCAGTAGTACCACCTGGTCATCACAGTCGCCCAGGCGCCCCTGTAAGGTCATGATCGGGGTCGAAATGGTCTCGACGCCGTTAATGTCCCTGGTGTAGCGAATCCCTGTCTGCACCAGATCGAACAGTGCGTGCGCTTCCGAAAGTTGATTCTTTTCTGGGGTTAAAAAAATGGTCGCCGTCGCCGTCTGACGAATGTCCAGATTGGTGCGGTATTGATTGACCAGCTGCCGCATGGTCCCGAGCGTTTGTTCAATTCCGCGCATCCCGTCCTGGAGCGCGACTATTTGGCCCGAGAGCCTTGGGGTGGGGGCGAGCATCATGCGCGGGATAATCCCGCGCATGGACCTTGTTTGTCAATCAGTCAGGCGTAATGGTCTTGATGTCGTCCTCGCCTTCGTCCTCAAACTCGAGCATACCAAGCGCCAAGTCGCGAACCTGACGCAAGTACGCCTCATGATTCTTGACCTCTGGCGCGACCGCCGCCAGTTGCTCAAACCAGTTTGGGAGCTCCATGATCTCGAGCAGCTCGTCAGGCAATTTGTCAACAACGAACTCTGCAGTTTTTTCTGGCGGGATTGCTCTGGTTGCCATATCGACCAGGGCCGACAAGTAAGCGCGCAGTTTGAATAGATATTTTCCGAATTGCATTTGTTCCTCTGTTTGGGGTTGGGTTTGCACTGGTTCTGGGTTTGGCTGATAGGCGGGTTGGGGTTCGCTTTGTGGTTGTGCCTGGGGTTGCTGTACCTGTTGGGCAAACGCAGGCGGTAGATCTATTTGATGGAACGCCTCGGGTTCTGGTTGGACCTGTGCCTGTGCCTGACCCTTCCCCATGCCAGCCGACACAATATCGAGCACCTTCGGTAGCATCGACATCATGTTTTCGGGCTCCTCACGCTGCGGGCTGACTTCATCGGCAGCTGAGCGTAATTCCCGGATTGCCTCGACAATCTCGCCAATCGACGAACCCGAGCGCTGCTGACCGTCGATTCCCATCGCCTGACGCATCATCGTCATCATCGAGAGCATCTTGGTCATTTCCTCCATCGGGTCCTTTTGAGGCTGTTGCTTCATTTGGACCAGGGCGTCGAGCATTTGAGACTGACCGTTTGCGATTGCGCCGAGAACCTGGGAGAGACCAGATGGAAGGCCCTCATTCATCGCCGCCTTGTTGACCTCTGACATTTTGACCCTGAGCTTGGATCGAATGCCGAACTTGCGGGTTTGCGGGTGCGTCGCGTAAAGCCGCAGCTCAAACTCGCCGTGACCAAATCGATCTCGCAGCAGATCGAAATTACCCTCCTCGAACTGTTCAGGTTTGAATCCCTGACAGTATTCGAGAGATCCGTCCTTGATTTTGTAAACCTTCAGCTCAGCCCTATCGAGACCGTTGATGCCCGCGAGCATCGACGCGACTCGATCCGTCGCTGTTTCCTCAATTTCCTCGGGAATCTCAGCGGGCAGATATTGCTGCGCCGCTTCCTCATCCTCGTATTGCTGGATTTTTTGCAGTCTGGTAGCCATGATTTAACCTAGAAAAAAGGGGGGCGTGTTGCCCCCCCGATGTTACTGATTGAGTTGAAAAACAGTTAATTGTCCGTTCTCGCGAGCTTCGCTTCAGCCTCAAACTCACCGCAGCGCGTACCGTCCTTGATAGGGGGGAACACTGCGTGAATTTGAACCGAGACGCCGGCTGCTGTTGGGACAGTGATCGGAACAGCGATTGGCGGGTAGCGTCGGCAGACCATGCCGCCATTTGACGACTGGTCGCCCATCAGATCGATGTTGGAATGAATGCAATCGTTGCACGTCATGATTGTCCTACAGGTAGAAAAACAAGACAGACGCCAGAGCAGCGCCGCAGACTGCGACGCCGCCCCAGTCGAGCCAGGATAAGGATTCGTCTTTCATGCTGCGAGCGCCTTTGGCGTGGTCGACAGGGCAATCGAGATTAACTTAGCCATTGCGTCGGAAGGTTTGCTCTCAACCAGCGGGCGACAGGTGTACTCATACCCGGTCGCAGACTTTGCGCCCTTGACGCCGACCTGGATGCCGAACTCGACCTCATCGCTCTTATCGAGCGCGCCAACGAGCGTGTCACTGATGAAATTTGGCAGCAGGCAAGTAGACGCCTCAAACGATTCGCCAGTGTCCAGATTCACACCGTAGAACTGACCCTGGAGCTTGACGTATTCGCCCAGCGCCGTCTGACCTGGCTGAGATCCCGTGATCTTCCCAACGATGTTCGCGACCGCGCAGCCGTGACCGCCTGAAGCGTCGACGATTGCTTTGAGGTTGGTCTCGGTCAAGCCGAGACTTTTGAGTGTCATTTTGCGAAGAATTTCAGCCATGATTGCCTCTAGTGTGTTGTGAGGGTTGTGATGCAAAAACGCATCCTTGAGCCCCGCACGCGGGGCTCTGGGATTAGTCCTTTTGTTCAAACTCGACATTCCCCTCGGGGTCGATGTAGTAGCGATCTCCGTAGGGTGCGCGGGGCCAGTACGCGAACAGCGGATGGTTGTCGCGAGTCCTCATGTGCAAAATGCAGCCCGAAGGAATGTCGCCGCGTGCCTGAGCCGCGAGGAACAGGTCCCGGTCGCGAGCGTACCGTTGGCTGATCACTCCTGGCATGGTGCGCCCTCCGAGTTGATCGTTGCCTGGTCGATTGCCTCGCTCGAGTAGACCGTGCAGAACTCAGTCAGGCGATAGCCTGGCTGAATCTCGATCCTGTTAAAGCCTTGGCGAGTGACCACTCGCTGGTTGACGTGAGCCAAAAGAATTTGCTCACATTCTTCTTTTGTCAGAATTACCTTCACTGTTTGCTCCATTGTTTTCACCGCCGACTTGCGGCGAGAAAAGTGTCGCGTATTTTGCGCGTGAATGTCAAGCGACATTTTCTTCGCGCTTTCCTGCGCCTGTTCCGCGACGCGTTTGTGCGCGATACATTTCCGCTCCAGCCATCACCTCAGAAAAATTTCGCCGCTGGACCTGATGCTGCTCTGGGACGTCTCCGTCATACCATGCGCGAAAATCAGCAGCCGACAGCCTGCGGACGTTCATGCCCTTCGCCGAGCCCTTGCCGCTGGCCTGGTTGAAGTAGACTTTTTTCGCAATGACCAGGTGGCGCTTGCCTTCCTCCTCGACCTTCCAGGCCCCGTAGCGCCGCTGGTCAATGTCCAGAGCGTGACCCATTGGTTCGCTGTACATGACGCAATCCGTGTCCGCGTAGAGCCATGCAGCAGGGTTTAAGAGCGCCGCTCGCCTGACAACCATCCTGACGTGAGCCGTGATAAACGCGCCCAGGTGCGGTTGATGGTAGGGCTTGACCACTTGGTCTCCATACTTGAACCAGACGTTCTCAATCGCCTCAAAACCCTCGTAGTAGGGCTCGTATCCGTCCGGCTGGTTAGCCGCGAGCAGATACTCAATACCGTCCAGGACCTCGACCGTCTTGCCGTAGCTAGAATTTCCTATCGCCTTCATCATCGTCCCAATCGGACCGCTTGGACCGCCCTCTGCAGTCGTCCTGATTCGCTCGAGCTTGTCGACGTAATCCTTCATTGAAAAATGCGAATCGAATGCGTGCGACTCGTGGATTTTTATCTTCCAGCCCTCGATCCTGAGCTGATCGACCTCAATTGAGGTGATCCACGTCGGGCTGACCTCGTTTGTGGCATAAACCGAGCGCAGACGGTCGTCGACCAGGGTGCGATAGTAGAACGGGATTTTGTTGTCGGGGTTAGTCGCCGTCACCCTGGCAATGTAGATTTTCGCGTATCGATTGACGCCGCCAGGCGTCCAGAGCGTGCGCCCTGCGGGTAGCCTGGCCTCGCGCATCGCAGCGGCGTAAGCCTGATTGAGATCGTATTTCCAGACAGGTCCTTCGTATCGGTCGACGCAATAGCAGAACCCGCCGCGCATGACGTACTGTCGCACCGTGGCGAGCACCTCGTCAGGCAAGTGTGGAATGACTACCTTCTCGGGAATCTGCGAGCAAAATATCTTGACGCAAGCAGCGCCGAGCGTGACCTGTAGCGGTTGGTTGAACGTCTCCAGCATGATCGACTGAGCCCGTTGCATTGCGTGCCATAAGCCCTCTGAATCGCGCATTGCATAAAATTGGTGATCCTGATTTTTCGGGTCGAACTCCTCTTTATCCCAATCAATCGTTCCAACCAGCTTCTTGTAGTCAGGTGCGAAGTTAAGCAGGAGCTTCTCTAAGCTCAGTCCTGGCAGACCGAGCATTGCCATTCCGTCCAGGAATTGCCATGCGCGTTGCTTGTCGTGGTGGAGCTCGACATCCTCGCGATGGATCACGCGCAAACCTCGCAGCGCCTTACTCCTGGTCATAAATGGGCGCAGCACATAGTCGTCACCGTGCAGCAGAGCCGCTGCCACGAAGTACGAATCGAAGTTGTTTGCATTCCAGGCGACATAATTCACGCCCGCCAGATCGGGGTCGAGGAACCTGGACGTGAGCACGTCTCGCAAGTGCTCCATTGAGCGCAGCGGTCCGTCATAGTGGAATGCCGGGTTCTCGCCGTAGGCAGTCAGGTAGAGCGGTCTGGGCGTGCCGACGTTGATCCGCGTGGTCTCGAAGTCATACGCGACCATCCTCATGGGCGCTGCTGGCTTTTTTCGAGTCTTGCGGGTTAGCGGGTAACGCCTACTTGCGCCGTTTGTTTTCGCTACGTTTGGGTTTTGATTTTCCACGGGTTGGCACGGTTTTAAGTTGGAATAAAAATTCTGTTCCGACATCTCTCGCTGAAGGAGCGTGTTTTTCTCTTAAGTATTTTTCTATTTCATCAACCATCTTGACCGCTCCCCCGCGCACGTCGATGGATTTCGTGAATACTGGGACGATCTCAGGAGACTTCAATCGACCGACGCGTTGGTCGTACTTTTCACGCATTGACGCGAGACCAGACTGAGATACCGCCCGTAGGACGTCGATCTTCGACCCTACGCTCGCCTTTAGGATTTGTTTTGTGGCAATGACGCTGCGCAGAATCTTGCGACGGGTATCTGGTCTGATGTACTCGGTGTTTTGCGCGAAGAAAATTTTCGACTCGTCGCCATTGCGTAGCGGGTCCCCGCGCTTGAAATAAACAGGCAGGTTTGGGTCGAAGGGTATTCGGTCTGCTCGAGCCTGCGCCGCAGCTGCGCCGACGTGGTTAGCGAATACTCGGTCAATGGGATCGCCGAATGGTTCTGGGATGGATTTAACTCCGCCTGGGAGCCCTTCCTTGAGCCAGCGACCTACTTTTTGATGGGTTACCCCTAAAGCGCGTGCAAGCGCCCTTTGCGACCCGTAAGACGTGATCGCGAGCGCGAGCTTCTCTTGATTGGTAAGCATGAGTCTCCTGGAACCCTGGCACGGGTGCGAGAGACGATTGTGGGGCAGCGGGGCGGGGGAATGCAAGCAGACGATGAAACGAGCACTGGGCGCTCGAGACCAGCAGCACCAGCGTCAGTACCAGCTCGAGCAGCAGCTCGAAACGCAACGCGTGATGATACGAATTCGTGCGCAGCGCCTATAACACAAGTCGCTCGAAACACCAAATGCAATTGTGACAAAAGGGGGGATATGGGG
>Ga0209401_1000994_pt1 | contig 19088 bp, 16 predicted proteins | sample M_140807_MF_Meta_FD_187318 | JGI IMG/M metagenome (GOLD analysis project Ga0209401, IMG submission 187318) | Freshwater microbial communities from Lake Montjoie, Canada to study carbon cycling - M_140807_MF_MetaG (SPAdes) (version 2) | ecosystem: Environmental > Aquatic > Freshwater > Lake...
TGTATTAGAATTCGGTAAAGATATTCAATTAACTGAAGACTTCTATGCACCTGGATCTCTCGGCAACTTTAACTTACAAATCAGCTTAAATATTACCAATAACACTGCAACTGCTTTCACTGCAGGAGCAAGTAATAGTTTACAAGTAGTCTTAATTACCATGAACTCTGGTGTTTTCGTATGCGAACGTGGTACTTCTTCTACTTACACTGGTATCTTAACCAAACAAGATGTGCTCGAAGCCAGCCAACAAGATCACTATACTCACAATGACGTAGCTCGCTTAGTTGGTGGTGGTCTCTTTGATATGATTAAATCTGGTGTATCTAGCTTAGCCAAGAAAGGATTACAAATGGGTAAAGCCCACTTAAAGAAACATGGTAAAGCTTACTTAAAACAAGGCTTAAACATGGCTAAGAGCATGGGTCAATCAGCACTTAAAAAATATTTAGGAAATAAAAAAGAAGAAGAAGAAGAAGAAGAATAAGTAAAAATACCAACTTTCCTATATCAAAAATGAATAAATATTATTAGATATTTAATATCTAATTATATTTATATATGCCGTATGATAACGAGTATAATCGTATGATTTCTCGCGATATTGATTATTTTAATCGCAAGTATATCATCCACTGTGGGACAACTGGTCAAGGAACTATCGATTACCGTTCACAAATGCTTTCTGGCGGATGCTCTTCTTGTGGTGATAGAGTAGGAATGGGTGGTGGTGCTGGTTCTGCTGTTTTTCATGATGGCGAAGAAGGTGAAATGGAAGGCGGAGCTATTCTTGGAATTCAATCTGGAACTGTATTAGGAGGCCCTAGAACTAGAAAAGAAACAAGGAGGCTTCTATCTTCATTTTCATCTTTAGGAGCTCCTGTTGGATTCACACCTAGTGCTATTACTAATCCTCTAGCTGCACCACAAGCTGCTCCACCTCCATCAGAACAATCATTAACTAATCCAGCGGGAGTAGCACCAGGAGCACCTTCTGCAGGAGCTCCTCCTGTTGGAAGTGGTGGTGCTATTTTAGGACATCCTAGAAGCTTTAGTAAAAGATATACTTATATGAATCCTAACTTTCATACCCAACCAGTTAGAGATCTTGTAGGCCATAAAGTTTCTTTCTCAACTCTTGGAAGACCAGCTATGCCTATGACTGGTATGATGTACAGAGCAGGAAATGAAGCTTATGTAAGAGATTTAGGAAATGGCGAACATGATAAAAATAACGGATATACTGGAGCTGGTATGGATGATGATGAAGAAATGGATGGCGCTGGCTATGACAGTGAAAGTGATTATTCCACTAGTGATGAAGAAACCTTACATCGTAGAGAACACGATGGAATTACAAGAGCTGTAGAGAAAGAAAGATTTTATTTATCTGGTGGCTTTTGTAATGCCGTTATGGGTGGTAAAGGTCCTAAAGGTCCCAAAAATCCTAAAGGACCAGGACCGGGATCCGGACCATCTGAGCCGTCCTTACCACCTGGGACATCACCTGGGGCACCTAAAGGACCTAAAGAACCTAAAGTACCTAAAGAACCTAAATTGCCACCTAAAATGCCTAAAGAACCTAAACTACCTAAAGAACCTAAACTCCCTAAAGAACCTAAGGTACCTAAAGAACCTAAAGTACCAAAAGGACCTAAAGTACCACCTGAAACACCTTCAATTCCTAAAGGACCTAAAGGACCTAAAGGACCTAAAGGACCTAAAAATCCTAAAGCACCTAAAGAAGCACCTGAAGCACCTGGAGCACCTGGAGCACCTCCTAAAGGACCTAAAGAACCTAAAGGACCAAAAGGAGCTAAAGGAGCTAAACAACCTAAAGAACAACCAGCAGGAGCACCACCTAAAGGCACACAACCTCCAGCCCCTCCTACAAATGGTCCCAGTTGGTTGACAACTGCAAATAAAGTTCTTGATTTAGGTATGGCTGTAGTACAAGTAATCCAAGGTTTCAATATGTATTCTCAAACACCAGCAGAAGATTTTATGGATATGTATGGCGATGAATTATGTGATGATTTAGGACCAAATCCTTCAATCGAAGAAATCATAGAATGCTTAAGAGATCAAGGCTACGATGATGATGAAATCCAAAAATTCTTAGCTTTATCTCAAGGTGCTGTAGGAGAACAAGCAGGTAAAGAAATATCACAATCATTAAAAGTCAAATTGAATGAAAGAGCCAATGGTAATAAAGATAAAAATACTCAATGCTTAGATGCTCTAAATGAAGTTGGAGATTCTAATGAAAATATTGCAGCTGAAGAAAAACCAGTAAGAAAACAAGTATCTTATTTCGGTGGGTATTTTAACAACACTATAAATGCAACATCTGGACATCAAACTAAAATGCAAGTAACAGCTCAACAAAATTCAAGAATTGGTTATGGTAAGAAAGGACCACCTAAATCTGCAGGACCCCCTAAATCTTCAAGACCTCCTAAATCTGCAGGACCTCCTAAAACTGCAAAACCTCCCAAATCTAGACCAGTAACTGCACCAGCTGCACCAATTAATCCACCAGAACCTAAACAACCTCCTAGAATGAGTAATCCTAGACCAGCTCCAGGACCATCTAAGATGTCTGATATGATGGCACCTCCTGCTAAGACAACACGTCCAATAACCGCACCATCTATGCCTCCACCTAACATGACTCCTGGACCAAAACAATTAGTAAGTGGAAAAGGTTCTAAAGTATCTAATATGATGGCACCTCCTGCTAAAACAACACGTCCAATAACCGCACCATCTATGCCTCCACCCAACATGACTCCTGGACCAAAACAATTAGTAAGTGGCAAAGGTAAATCAAATAAAAGAGCAGATATTGTTAAAAAAGTAATGAAAGAACAAGGTTTGTCAATGATAGAAGCCTCTAAATATGTAAAAGCAAATGGTTTATATTAAAAAATATTTATAAATATATCTTTTCTAGTATATTTATATATATATAAATGGGCGGACAACCATCAAAATATGCAGAAGGAGCTCCTTCAGTAAACAAAGGCAATTATTACGGTTATACTACTTATGAATTTCAAGGATCATTAGGTGGCTATACTAAAGCCTGGAGAAATGCTAATCCAGGAAAATCAGAAGCTGATTACAATAGAATGGAAGCAGAATCTACTGCAAATGCTAGAAATGCTTTAAAACAATACAAAAAAGCTAGAGCTAATCAATTAGGACCTCCAAAAAAACCATCACCTCCTAAAGCTTTAGATACAATGACAGCTGCCGAAGTAAATAGTTATAAAGAGCAATTTGACGATTATGCGAGACAAATGGTAGATTATCAAGATTCTTTATCAGGTAACAGCGAAAGTCTATATGCAGTCGCAAAACCTGATAGTTATCCTGCTGAATTACGTAAAGAATATGATGAAATTGGTAAACAACATAAGGCAGCTGAAAAAAGAGATAAACAAAAAGCAGCTGAAGAAAAACTTGCATCATATGATAGAATAGATACAGGTAATAGTGGTGCAAATAATAAACTAAAAAAAGGAATAGCTGATGCTAAAAAAGAAATTGAAGACACATACAATGCTGATAAAGCTGCTTATGCTGCAGCTATTCAAGAACAAAGAAGTACAGCTCTAGAAGATATAGCAAGTCAACGTGCAGCTATTATAGAAGAAAAAGAAGGAGAAAAATCAGCAGCTAAACAAGAAAGAGATGCTAGACTAAAAGCTGAAAGTGATAAATTGAAAGCTGAAAATGATAAACAAATAAAAGACTATGAGGATGCAGTTAATAAGAATATTGGTGATAAGAAAAAAACTTTTGAAGATCTGAATGCTGAAGAGAAAAAGAAAGAACAAGAAAGAGATAAAATGTTAAATGATATGTATTTTGAAAATCAACACAGAGGAGAAATCAATAAAGAACTCAATAAACTCCGTTTAGGAGAAAATGCTTGTGATTCTAATTATCCAGATGAATTAGAAGAATTACAGAGACAAGAAATTGAAGATGATATAGAAGATGAGATGGAATTACAGGATGAGATGGAAGGTGGAAATTTACAGAGACAATTATATTTATTAAACAGAAGATTTATAAAACATAATTCTGATGAAAGACGTTTACCTGTTATGTCAAATGCATCGAAGAAAAATAAGAAATATAAATATAAAAAATCAGAAAAAGTAGATAGAAAAGTCGGTGGAAGAGTCGGTGCTACATCTACAGGTCTTGCAGGCTTAGCAGTGCAAGCTGCAGAATTACTGCATGAAGTAGCTGGTCCTGAGATCAAAGCTGCATTTCAAAGACTAGGTGATGATATTAGAAATTGGGGAAATCAATTAGCTGATAGTTGGTGGTGTAATACTCACGTTCGTGAATGCAGAGATAGAAATCGTGAAAGAAGATATGCAGAACAAGCACTAGCAAGAGACAGAGCTTATCAACAAGCTAATGAAGCTATAGCTAATTACAAAATAGACACAATAGCAAAATATCAAGAAAAACTGGAAGATGATCAAGAAAAAATGGATGAAGCCTGGGAAAAAGAATATGCTAAAATGTATGAAGACTGGTACGCAGAATATGAAAGAATAGTTGCAGATGCTGACAAAAAATATGAAGAAGAAGAAGCAGCTGATAATAAGAAATTCGAAGATGATCAAGCAGCACGTGAGAAATTCTTAGAAGATGAACAGAATAGACTTGATAAGAAACAAGAAGATGATATAAAAGATCTAGAAAATAAACAAACTACCTATGTTGAAACAGAAAAGAAGAGAAAAGAAGATTTTGATAAAGCTGTTGTCAAAAATGTTGAAACTAGAATGGCTAACAAAGATAGAGATGAAGCAGCAACTAAAGGCATGACTAACTGTGGAGCTACAGTACAATCTGCAGAAAAAATGAAACATGATGCTATACAAGAAGAGAAGGCTAAGAGAGAAAAAGAAGAACAAGATAAAGCTAAAAATGTTACACCTGATAATCCTAATGGGTCAGGTAGAAAAAATAAAAGAAATGATATTGTTAAAGCCATTATGAAGAAGAAAGGATTAAGTATGATTGAGGCGTCTAAATATGTAAAGTCTCACAATCTTTACTAAAATATAAAATATATAATATAAATATTTATTTCTAAATAATTATATATATATGGCTACTTTCAGACAAGAACAAATAGAAGAAATATTAAACTACGATAGATCGATGAACAGAATTATTCTTGATAATGAAATAAATCAAGCTACTAGATTTAATGATGAAAGAAACCCTCCAACAAACAGAGATATCAAATTTGAAGCTTTACTTGGTACTTTAATAGATGGTTTAAAAGCTAAAATGGCAGAAGCATTAACAAGTATAGCAGCTCAACAATATCCCAAAGCAGATTCAACAACTGTTTCAACTTTATTAGGTTTACCTACAGGTGAAAAATTTGGTAGATTCAGAGGAAGAAATGTTCAAGATATTAAAAAAGCTCAAAAACTACAAGAAGACGCTTTATGGAATGCAGCTGAGAAACAAAGAGCCGAAAGTCAGAGAGCAAAACTTGAGGATGAAGAAGAACATGTGGGAGAGGATGAAGAAGATGGAAATGCTCCAACTGGTGAACATAGAGTACCAAATGTCCATGCATTAACAGAAAAAGCTCCTAATCCTGGAGCAGCTTCATTCGATTTAAATTCTATCCAAGGTTTCGGTAAAAGACATCCTAAAGTCAGACAATTTGAATTAACAGGTATGTATGGAGGTGATAACACTGCATCGGGTTTAGCTACAGAAAAATCTCATACCACTCACACTAACGCAACTGAAAATATTCTTTATGATATTGTAAATCAATACAATGGTATTATTGATAAACTTTTACAAGCTACTCAACCAGATGGTCGTTATGCAACCAAAAGAAGTGCTACATCATCCAATGTTTCTTATTTTGCCGATGTATTAAAAGGTTTATTAGAACCATTAAAACATTTAGTTTTTGAATTAACTCAAGTCCGTAATCCTCAATTAGCTTCAGTATTAAACATGGTTACTTCAATGGTTGATTTAATCGATGTATCACCTCCTTTTCAAAAAGTCAATGTAGTATCATATAAAACAGGTATGCCTGACTTCCAAGGATTAACAGGTGAAACTACTTTATTAAATGCTGATGGATATCTTGCAGATATAAAATTGTACAAGAAGAAAATTGAACATATGTTTAATCAAGTTTCTCACCAAATAACAAGTGTTTTATTTAATTATAAAGATAAACGTACTAAAGATTCTATCATGGCAGCTCTTAAAGAGAGAAAAGATAGATTGGCTCAAATCATTAAAGATATTGATGCTGAAGAAACAGAAGTCGAAGAAAGACAACGTTTAACAGGAGAATTTCAAGCAAACGCTGATTTAATTAATCGTGCTGAAACACTATATGAAGAACTTGAAACATTCTTGACATCTGGTCCAACTTCTCGAGCTGCTAAGGAAGTAGCTGAATTCTATAATCCTGATGAAGTATCTGTTTTATTAGGTCCTCAAGAATCATTAGATGAGTACCATATTAGACTCAAAGAATTCGAACATGCATTAGGAAAACAAATAAATGAGATACAGGAATATATGTATTCTGAACAAATTGAAGAAGGTGCTGATGAAGAATTAGATGATAAATTGAATAAGCTAATTAAAGCACATGGAAGAATACAAGATGATATAACAAGAGTAGAAGGAATATTACAAGATGAATCATTATATGCTGGACCTGATTCTCTTATTGGTCATGGTGGTAGTGGTGGACTTGCTGATTTATTAGCTTCCCGTAAAATCCAATACTGGAATCACAGACAAACTGACATTTATGATTTCGATAAACAATATAAAGAATTAATTAAAAGTAATCAAAATTGGCAATCTAAAAGTAATCCTCCTCACACTACACCTGTTGGTAGTTTATTTCCTTTCTATAAAAAGGACAAAGCTTCTCTATATTCATTCCCATTAAAACTCAAGAGTGAATTAGCTAAAGTAAAACCAGATGATACTCAAAAAGACGCTAGAGGAGCTGATGTCAGTTTATTACAAGGGCCTATAGGTGCTGTACCATTACCAGAGAAGAAGCCTGAAAAAAAGAAACCCACTATGACTCATAGAACCAAAGAAGAAGCCAATAAGGAAATTCTAGAAGGAAGTGGTAAGAAGAATCCAAAAGCATTACATAAACTAACATTTGATGATGAAGATAATGAGATGTTTGAAGATGAAGAATATGTACCCCCTAAAGATGGTGGTATGGTTCCAGAAGAAGAACCAGAACAGCCGGATAGATTCAGAAATAAAAAACTCGGACCTGTCAAGAAAAAGTCTGTAAAAAAATAAGTATATAAAATATTTTATTCCTAAGATATTTTATATGGCATTCAATCTAGAGAGTGTAGGCAAAACGCTTGCTAAAATAGTTGGTGGGAAGTTTAATAATAAAGTTGTTTCTATCGCTGATAAAGATAACACAGAAATCACTAAACCTTTAACTCATGTCAGTATTCCTGACGATGGAAAATTCCAACAAGTACCAGATCCGGAAATGGAGAGACAGATCATTTATGTTTTTGGACCATCTGGTTCTGGTAAATCGTATTATTCTAAAATGTATATTAAAGAATGGAAAAAACAACATAAGAACGGAAATGTATATTTATTCAGTTCTCTCTTAGATGATGAGAGTTTAGATGAGATAAAACCTAAGAGAATTGTTTTAGATAAAAAACTCGTTGATGATCCTATTGACACTGAGATGTTTAGAGAAAGTATGGTTATTTTTGATGATATAGATGTTATAAGAGATAAAGAGATAAAAGAAGCAGTGTACGATATTTTGAATGGTATTCTTGAAATTGGTCGCCACTTCAATATCAACTGCATTTTAACTAACCACTTACCATCGAACGGTAAAGATACTAGACGCATCTTAAATGAATGCCATTCTATTACTTATTTTCCTCATTCTGGAGCTGGTCGTCAACAGAGATATTTTTTAGAGAATTATGCTGGATTAGATATAAAAGAAATGAAGAAGATAAAACAAATGAAGACTAGATGGGCGACTATCTTTAAAACTTATCCAATGTCAGTAATGACAGAGAAGGCATTATTTACTTTCGATGATTTAAATGAAGAAAAATAATTAAAGAGTTACAATTATTGATTTAGGCTTTTTAATATAGTCTTTTTGTTGTCCTGAACTGTGAGCCATATCTTTGGCATCCTTCTCTGCTTTTTCAAGTGTATCGCCATATTTATCAGTTAAGAAAATATGACGAAGCATACTAGATCCTATTGCTTTTTCAAATATCTTATTTAATATTCTTGTAATACTATTTACTTTATCTAATGGTTTATCATTCTTATATATTAAGAACCAATCACCATCACTATTTTCATTTAATACAGGACTACCATTTTTCTTTATGTCTACGAGTTTATGATGCTTAAAATATTTAGTTAAAGCCTCCCATAAATCATCACTTATTTTAATTACTTGTGTTCCATATTTAGTACTAGTTTTATAAGAATTAAATATGAATTCCTTCTTTATTAAATCTAAATAATTATATTCTCTAGGCATATCTGGTTTATAATTAGTCGTTAGTTTCATTATTTGATAATCCTTATTTCTTCTGGGGGCTTGGTGAATATAAAGAGAAAGGATAACATAACCCAATAAAGAATTATATTGATTTTCAGATATGGTCTTCTGTTTATAAAAAGCATCTATTTCATTTTCTAATTGATCATATTTTTCTTTTACTTGTTTCCAAGACATCCAGTTTTTTTCTTGGGTTTCAGTTAAATCATTTGGATTAACATCTTTGTTTATTTCTTCATTTTTTTTCATCATTAATGAATAGTATTTGTCATGGAGTTTTTTAATAGCAGGCTTAGAAGATAATGAGAGAACCGACACAATGCTAATTAAATAGTTTCTCTTTGTATTTTCTTTATAACCTTCTAGTTTTTTTTGGATTACACTTTCATCTTTTAAAAAGTTAAAATTGGTGAATATTTCATCTTTATTTAGTTTTTTGAGATTTCTTAAATAAGCTTGAATTGATGAATCAGAGAGCTGTTTTTTTTCTTTTAATTCTTTGGTAAGATTTTCTATGAAATTTACTTTACTCATATACATAAAATCTAGATATTTATTACTGTAAATCTGTTTTAGATTTTTTCTTATTTATATCTTTCATTGTCTTCAGTATATCCGTTATTATTCTAGATTCTGGTTTATCTTTCTGAGGTTTGTATTCAAAGTTATTAGAAGATATTTTATAAACTTTAATTACTTGATCTTCTGGAATTATAAAAGTATTATTGTTTCTTCCTAACTGATATTTAATATTAAATAATCCCCAGCAATGAGAACAGCATTCGCATTCTAATTCTTTATTATTATTTTTTAAAACGATCTTATGAAGTATAGGATCGACGTATATTTTACCGTCTAACTGACATAAAGCCATATATATCACCATAGAATATTTATTGCTAAATTGTTAGGTGAATATTTATTCTTTTTCCAATTACCCTTTATCTTTGTCGCTCTGGCTCTGTATAATTCTCTACGCTTATCGGCTGTTCCTTCTGGTACTTTACCTTTATGTTCTAAGAAACTATAAATAATATAATCATGATATTTAGGATTACCAAAATGAGATAATCCATCGGGACCCTGGTACATAAGCTTATTAGTTCCTCTATCACAAAATAAAACTTTAGATGGATCATAACCATTATGTTTAGCTAATTCTTTTGCCTTTTTCAAATAAGCAGAAGGTTTAAAACCTATATCATTTAACATAGTTTGAAAATCAGAAACAGCTCCTCCACAAGCACCCATACAACCACTACAACCGAATCCAATCTTTGATTCTAATTGAGCTACTGGTTTATTTCCTCCAAATACGATATCAAAACCATCTTTATCTATTAGTTTATGACCTTGTATAGTCTTATCTACTGTATAACCATATGTTCTTTTTAAATGTTCTTTAGCTTGGGAATAGTCTGATGGATAGTCTATTTTAGGCATAGCAAATTGTATCATGACTTCGGCATCTTTATTGGAACATACAGTACCATCTACTGGTAATATATAATAATGATTTTCATTTAAAAAACTCTGAAAATCTGTTATAGGTGGTCTACCAAATCGTGCTTTAAAGTTAAAAGGTTTTTTCAGAAATTCTATATATTCGTTAGCTGCTTCATGTAATGGTAAAGTTTTATTAACTTCTATTTCCTCTTCATCATTACCACCTACTTTTTTTGGTTCATAATTCATAACAAGAAACTCTTTGACTTTTTTTGATTGACCTCCTCTATTTTTCTGACCTACATATTTATTAGTGACAGATACAACTCTATAAGGTTTAAACATTTCTTTTTTAACATCTATATTCGCTATCGATAATAAGAACTTACCTTTAATAGTTTTTAATATTTTAAGTAGTTCTGGAATATTAATCGCGTCATATTTATAATTACCGGATGATTCTCGAGCAGGTGGATCTAAATAAAAAAATGTTGAAGGTTTATCATATTTTTTAATTATCTCTTTATAGTCTTTATTCAATATTTCAGTATTTTTTAATCTCTCTTGATAACCTCTAAAATTTGAACTAATTCTTGGTTTTCCAAATGTAATGCCTCTTCCAAAAAAACTCAGTCTATAAGTAAGAAAAGTTTTAAGGAATCTGTTATAATCAGTCTTTGGATTGGAATTGATGATTGTTTCAAAATCTTTTTTATCATAGTCACCATTTACGTCTTCTGCTATTTTGTTAGCTGGATAGTCTTTAAACCCTTTAAATATAACATAAATATCAGGATCTAAATCATTAATTATTTCTTTATGATCATCTTTATTCTTATATAAATATACACTACCACCTCCTAGAAAAGGCTCTACATAAGTTGAATAAGATGATGAATCTGGAAAATATTCATCTACAATTTTTTTCTTAAGAAGAACTTTACCTCCGATTCTTGCTGTAAGAGGTTTTAAGCCACCGCTAACTGTATTTTTTATATTAAATTTATCTGTTCCTAAAACAGATTCTGTTCTGAGTGGAGATTTATCTTTTTTGTTATCAATCATTATTTTTAATTGATCTTTCGATAATTCTTTAATTATTGCAAGAGGTCTACATAATGGATATTCATTAAATTTTTCTTGAGTATTAGAACTCCCGCAGGGGACTACTTCGTCATTGTGGTAATAATCATTTACTGAACTCCATTTTTGCCCTAACCATTTCTGAGTATTTTTTTCACCATCATCTTCATATTTTCCCCCTGCTTTTTTATATTCTCGGACTATTTGCATAGAACGATAAGCAGAATGAACTGGATTCTGCTTATAGACTTTATCTTTTATTTTTTTATACAGATCTAAATCTAAAGGAACTGCACCGCCTCTCATTTCAGATAAGATAATAGCTTTTTCTTGTTTCTTTGCCATCTCTTCTGTTATTGGTTCTTTGCTGAAACATTTTTCTGGATTGTCCTTCTTACATACTTTATAACCATCTTTAAATTTCCTAATTGTATAAGGCATATATATTATATATTTATTTAGAAAATAATTATATAATTATGATGTTTTTGATATATATTCTCTTTGAGCGAAATACGAATCCCCATATGAAATAAATATTTCTTCATCTGGTTCAATATCTCTAAGAGCAGTTATTTTAACTTTATTGTTATTAATTGTTTCCCAATTAGCATTAGGTTTGTCAGAATGATTATACATCGGAGTAAACCCACAACCCATTAGGACGTGATTTTCGCCACAGCCAAAAGTATAATCAGATAAATTTCCCATATTAAATTTTAACTCTTGCAATATTGCAGGAGCTATTTCAATTATTTCTCCTTTGTCATAAGAAGCAGTTGCAAATACCCCTCTTCCATTTATTTTTTTAGAAAAACGAATGGCAGCAAATGGTGTAATATATTCATCATGAATAGATAACCTGGAGGTGTGCTGAAAAATTTTTGATGGTTTTTTTGCGTCTTTTGGACCTATTTTTTTAGGCATGTAATACATATAACTTTACTAGATTTTTTCTTTATCATCTAGAATTATAGATTTTTCATTATCTACTGTATCTTCAATCTTTAACTGAGATTCTTCTTTCTCGTCTTCTTCAATAATTGTGAAATTCGATTTTTCAGCGAGTGCTATTAATTCATCATCATCAGTCATTATTCTTGATATAACTGCTCCCTTTGGACCATAAAATTTATATTGTTTAAATGCTCTTTCTAAATTGTTAAAAAATAGATATCTCATAGACTCTTTTAGATTCTCATCTTTATCTACTTTTTGTTGCCAATTGGGTAAATCAACAGTATATACTACGACGAATATTTCTGCTAAATCTTCAATCTTTGGATTCTCTTCATACACTTTGACAAGTTTGAAAACTGGGGTATCCATTAAAATTGTAGTAATATCCATATAATAACACGTATTTTATATATTTTATGATATGATTTTAGATTTTTTACGTTGGACTCTCTGTCAATTTTCCATAAACTAGAGTAACCTCTGGGCTAAGCTTTTTACTTCTAAAACTTTTTTTTTGAAACTTTTGTTTTGGGATATTTCTGAACCGATAACTTGATTTAGTTTCACGGTAAAAATTCCTATCATTATTGATAAAATGTTTAGATTCTTTAATTGCATTATCCAACCCTATATTTTTATTTACCACAACTGCATGGAGTTCATATCCTTCTTTCTTATCTCTTCTGTTATCTACATGTTCTTCAGGAATACCAGCACCCTTTAGCTCTTCGTATTTAGAATAAAAATGATTTAATACTTCTGATTTTGGAATCTTATCTTTTTTCATTTTATTTATATTTTTATACCATAGCTCAGGACTATAGAGAATAGAGCACTTCAATTTCTTAAGGACTTTATTATTATCAGACCAATACATCGAACCTCCGATGTCAAGATTTGATTTTCTGATATACTCATCATATAATAGATCTTTTTTATAAATATTATTAATCATATCTTTTAGAATATTTTTGGTATCTTTATTTGTTTTATAAAATCCTATTTTTGAATAAAAGTTTATTGTATTTACTTTTTCGATACTGTCTAAATGAATATATTTGATTTTATTATTTTCTGGTTCATAGAAACTTTTAGATGTAATTACTTCTTTCAAATTCTCGAATAATAAGGATGTACCTCCGCTTCCACAAGTAGTGGCAATATATAATTCTTCATGTTTGGGGATTGTTGCAAATATAAATGATTTAATAATTAGTTTATCATTAGCTAGTTTTTTGAATCCTAAAACTGAGATATCACAATAAGCTGGATTTCCAGTGGCTCTAATATATTTTGTATTTAATACTTTATTACACAATACATCATTTAGTTTTTCAGAGAAGTAGACTATAAATTCTTGTAAAATATCAATACCTGCGTAATCAACTTTATAATTACTTTTATCATCTGATGGTTGTGATTCTAATATTATGGTTTTTAACTCATTCATCGGTAGGCTGTCGTGAATTATATCTAGATTTTTTTTAAGATGAGCTAAAGCTTCTGATTTTGATATTTTACCGTCAACGAACTTTTTGTTATTTCTGATAAAATCATTAATTGTTATTTCGTAAAGTTTTTCTTCTTTACTTTCCAAATAAATTTTTACCATATAATATATATTAGATAATAATCATTCTTATTTTAGATCCTCCCAAAAGCTTTATTTCTACATCAGTTTCCTTATCATCTTTTTTTGCAATCGATCCATCATCTAGGACTTTTAGGTTGTCATTTACAAGTTTCAGTAAATCTTCATCTGAGGTAAAATAATTGGGCATAGCTCCTTGTATTTTAAGAGAATAGTAGCTGCAAAGCTTTAGAAGTTGCTTTTTTGAAAGCATATCGAATTTAAATTCTAACTCGTTATCCATATATATAAAGGCTATAAATTTTTTATAGGCTTTATATATGTATGACATTACAAAACTTCTTAAATCTACTATTCCTATTCTATCTGATTCCCACTTGGTTACTAGCCTTGGCGTGCGTATGCGGAACCCGATTCAGAAAGATAGAAGATGGATAGGATGGACTGAAAATGAAGTAGCTGCTCATTTAGAATCAGTTAAAAAATATAAAGAAAGCTTGCCTAAAAACGGAAGAGGCTGCTAACGTCTAATAAAAAAGCTGACTATTTCATCGTAGTCCATTCCCGAAGATTTCTTTGTATTTTCCATAAATTTATGGTAGTCATCGAGGTCTTTTCCATCTAGCATTTGTTTTACTCTCATACAGCAATGACGACCGCATGTCTGAATATCGCTGCCTTTATCTTGATATTTTACAGGACTATAATTCACTTTATAGCCAGAGCTTTTGAGTAATTGGGTCAATTTTTTTTCAGCTTGACCTAATTCTTTTCTTTCTTCCATAGGAGTCCATTTTAGCTGTGAATCTGGTGCTCCACCATAAGAATCAAAAAAGTTGATTTGGTTTTTTAGCTTATCCATACATACCCAATGGCCTTTATTCGGACTATCTTCTATTAAAATGAATGAGTAGGACTTTTCTGTTGGTAGTAATTCGTCAATATGTTCCATTCCATTCAATTTATTATAAAGAATTATATTGGCTTTCGGGAAGTAGGTTCTGATGTCGTTGTCTCCCATGGGTTTTTCCTCAATTTCTTCTAACTGAGTTTGATCCATTATATAATATACTTTAGATTTTTTTTTAATATAACATCATTTTTTATACGGAAAATTTGCCTCCATGTCCCTCCATATTTCCTTCCATTGATGGATTACAACGAAATATATAGTTTTATATAGAAATATATAAAAAATATACATCTAAAATTACATCAATGGAGGGAATGGAAGGAATGGAAGGAAATATATGAATATCAGAAACTGAATTTTGTGAAAATTAAAAAAACGTTTTTTATAAATGAATTTGACTTTCTTGCCTCCATAGAAAATATGATGGTTTTTCGATGTGGAAGGAATTTTTGAGTTTCCCTCCATTGATGTGAACCGATGTAATCAAAAACCCGATTTCTTTAAAAAAACTTTAGAAAAAAGGGTTTTAAAAATATTTTAATCTAAATATGTATATATATAAATGTCTAAAATAATAGACTTAATAAAATATTCAGCACTGATATCATCGCCTACACCTTACACTAATAAAGATTATAGATGTGCTCTTGGATGGAAACACATGAATTTTTTTGATAGCCTAAAATTATATGAAAATGAAGAATATAAAGATTGGAAGGGTGTGATGATAGATTTGATCGGTTTGACTATGCAATATATAGTTTTAGATGTAGATGATGAGAAAGCCGACAATATTGTTAGAAAACATTGTATTGATAATAAATATAATATTGTATCTACTCCATCTTATTCAAATATTAATAACAATATTAAATATAAAAATCATTATTGGTTCAGATTACCATCGACAAATACCCAAGTTAAAAAAAAAGTTTCAAAAGATCATCCGGCAATGCTCGAAAAATTCGGATTGTTAGATATAATTATTCAAATTGCCGAATATAAAAATTCAACTATTGATTTTCAAAAAATCCCTATCATTACTCAGGAATCTCTGGACTACTTCTATATGAATGAAGAAGCCGACCAAAATGAGGGAGAAATTGAAGATTCAGAAAATGAAGAAGCCCCCAAAGAAACACATAATGAAAATAAAATAACTGATTTATTAAAACTTTTAAATACTGAAAGAGGCAATACACATAATGAATGGTTGATAATTGGCAGTGCTTTAAAATCGATTGACAAAGGTTTTGTTATATTATTTGATTCATTTTGTAAGAAGAGACAAAATTATAAAGGTACTAAAGACATTTTATCTAAATGGAATGGACTTCCAAAGAATCAAGGAATAGGCACCTTATGCAATATGGCAAAACAAGACAACCCCGAAAAATATTTGAAATGGAGGGCTAAATATTGTAAGGAAGAAAAAGAAAAAGAAATTAAAGACGAATATAATGTATTAAAAAATGACATCGAAAAACATTTATTTATGACGACTAATCCTCTTAGTTATAGATGGATTGACAACGAAGAAATAGTTAATTATTCATTAAAAGAATTAAGGGAACTATTAGCACCAAAAGTGATAGGCAAACATTCGTTCGTTGACTTATGGATAAAAGACGAAAACAGAAGAAACTATAAGAAAGTTGATTTTAATCCTTTATCGACTGATGAGAAAATATTTAATACTTTCTTAGGGTTCAAACACGACAACGAGAAACCAATGAACATGAAAAAAATAAAACCTTTTATAAATCTTATTAGTGATTTATTAAATAACGAAGAAGAGAGCATAAAATGCTTTATCGATTGGTGTGCATGGATTCGACAACGTCCAAACAGAAAAACAAATAAAGCCGTTGTATTATATAGTGAAGTTCAAGGTGTAGGAAAGAACACTATAATTATTTTATTACAAAAAATATTTTCTGGATATGTAGGCAAAATAGAAAGAATCGAAGAAATCACAGCAAAATTTAATACTCATTTAGCATCTAAGTTATTTATATATGCCGATGAAGTCCAAGCTAAAGCCAGAGAAGTCAGAGAAGATTTAAAAAATATGATTACACGCGATCTGATGAAAGTTGAAGGTAAAGGAACAAATGCCTATTATATGCAAGATTATTCCAATTATATATTTACAACTAATAATAGAGATGCCTTTTTTATAGAAGCTTCCGATCGTCGTTTTTATATGTTCAATTTAACTGATAAAGTAATGACAGAAGAAAAAAGTAGGGAATTATATAAACTTCTTGATGATGCGGAGACCATCGAAAGTTTTGATACATTTTTAAAGAATAGAGAATTACCTGAAGAACTTCCAAAAATGATGAATAAATATAAGGAATCTTTAATTTCTAATTCTTTACCGGCTTATATAAAAATGATCTATGATAATATTGATAGTTATGAAAGTAAGGAATATACAACAAACATTTTATTCAAAAGAGCTCAACAATACGCAAAAGAGAACGCTTTACAGTGGACTTTTTCAAAAGAAAAATTTCAAAAAGATTTTAAGAAAGAGTTTAAAGAATTCCATAAAAAAACTATGATCCAAAATGTTTATAAATTTCCACCCAAAAAAGAATTTATTCAAATATTATTATCTAAGAGGCGCGAACTGATGAGCGACTACATTTTAGATGAGGAGGCGGAATTAATATCAGACGAGGAGGACAACGACGAGGGCGCAAACTTAAATCTATAAAAAATATATAAAAAATATCTAAAGAATTTTTTATATAATATAGTATATAATGACTTTAAACTTGACGAAAGAGGAAAAAGAGGCGCGTTTCAAAGCATATGACGCAAGATATTCTAAAATGTATTATAACGAACAGAAGGCGGAAAATAATGTAAGATACCAAGAGACCCTAAGGAAGGCCCGCGAACGATACTATAAAAAGAAGACAGAAACCAACCCAGAAGCCGAAATCAAAAAATATAAAAAAAGAGGAATTATGGATAATATGGAAGAGAACCAGCCATTTAATAATTAAATTCTATAAGACTAAAAACAAAAAACATTTTTTAAAGTATATATCTTTAAAAAATGGTTTCAAAATTGATATTTTTTAATGATATAATAATATATTATTAGAAATAGTTTAATAAAATTCACCGTTCCCAAGGTTTATAATATGCCTTGGATAATCAACGGTCGGTTTATAATCAGGATTTAGAAATGTTTCAAGTTTGTATTGTAAAGTCCATTTCATAGACGGTTCAATTGCTCCGAGTGCTTCGTATTCTTCCATCATATTAATTAATTTATTAATCTTGGGTTTTAGGTCTTTAAATTTAAGGTCTTTTATTTCAGTATTTAATTTTAAGGTGTCGGCGCTTGCTCTTTTTAGTTGAAATTTAAGGTTGGTTATTTCATCATCTTTATATTTACAAATCTCTAAGAGTTCAAGGGCTTTTTGTCTTGCTTCGTCTCTTTGTTCTTCTATACTTTCAATTTCTTCTTTAGAATCTTTTAATCGGTCTTTTAAGCCGTTGATTTCTTCTTCAGCTCCTTTATATTCTTCTTTTTGTTCATTAAAATAAAATAATAGTTTTCTATAATTAATTTCATAATCGGCATAATTCCAATCATCATGAGGTTCTGTAAAATGATCTTCATGACTTTCACTTTCACTTTCAGAACTGAGTTGAATTTTAGATTTAACTTCATTTTCCAGTTTTTTAATTATTTTTAATTGTGATAAAGATTTTTGAACTGCAGTAGCTACGATTTTTTCTAATTGCACTTTACCATCTTCTAACTTTTTAATCTTTTCATCAGTTTCATTTTTTAGACCATTAAATAATATTTCATAATTTTTTCCATTTCTATTTGATTTTTCTAATTCTTTATTTACTTCTTCATATTTTTGTTTATAATCATTTCTTTCGGTTATTAGTTCCATTTGTGTATCATGCCAATCTGGTTCATCATCGCTATCGTCGGCTTTTTCATTATCTTCTTCTAATATTTTGAGTTTATCTTTTAATATTTCATTCTCATTTTCTATTTCTTCGCGTCTATATTTTTCTGTATAATATTTTTCTTCATATTCATTTATTTGTTCTATTGCGTCATCTGACATATTATCGTAGCATGTACAATCAGCTATAGGATTAGTACAACCACCGCAACGAGAAAAACCAGAACAGAATATGTGATCAGGATTTTTTTTAGAAGGAACAATTTTTATGGCCTTCTTAACTTTTTTCTTCTCGAGTTCTTTCTTTATTTCTTTAACGTCTTTATCTGTTAGTTCCATATTCTTTTCCAGATAAGAGACAGCTTCATTATATTTTTCGTGAGTAGGGAGGTGAGATTTTTTAGAGCGAGTTTTTTTAGAGTTAACTTTTTCAGAGTTCATTTATATAATTATATTAGAAAATATCTTTTTAAAACATTTTTTAAAGTTTTTTTTAAAGGTTTTTTAAAATAAAAAACT